>Ga0209098_1000672_pt1 | contig 36328 bp, 37 predicted proteins | sample AD_JPNHW1_MetaG_FD_184429 | JGI IMG/M metagenome (GOLD analysis project Ga0209098, IMG submission 184429) | Active sludge microbial communities of municipal wastewater-treating anaerobic digesters from Japan - AD_JPNHW1_MetaG (SPAdes) (version 2) | ecosystem: Engineered > Bioreactor > Anaerobic...
TCATCGTCGTGTCTCCGAAGAGCCGTGGGATTCGTGGTTCCCCGGAGAGGAGAAGAGGGGGATCTGGTCCATCACTCCCTGGCAGGCCGCGAACCACCCCTCCCAATGGGCTCCCCTCTGCCCTTCGTCGACCAGGTCGCCGGTCATGACGATGAACTTAGCGTCCCCGTTGAGCCTGTAAGCGTTATGGAGGTTTTGCGCCCAGAGGGAGTAGGGTCTCTCCGCCTTCAGGGAGCTTTGGCTGTCGCCGAAGACGAGGAACTTGAAGTTCTCCGTCTTCGGGTCCGCGGTGGTGAAGCTCCTCTCCCCGCTTCGGTTCAGCCCTTCGTCACCGACGGTGTAGGTGTAGGTCGTGGTGGGGCTCAGCCCCTTCAGAAACGCGGTGTGGATTCTGTAGCTCCCCAGATCGGTCGCAAAGAGGGTCGAAGAGGCTTTGACCCTCCTCTGCTGACCCTTCCCGCCTCTCACACCGTACCTGACTTGCCCGCTCTTCGAGGAGACTTCGCTTCGCCAGGAGACCGTCATCGTCGTCGCCGGGTCGCCGGTCCAGGTGAGGAGAATGTGGTCGGGGAAGGGGTTGGCCTTTCCGGAATCCCCCCGCAGGAGAAACCCGGAAGAGGAGAGGAGCAGGGCCAAGACCGGAAGAAACCCTCGGAGAACTCTTTTCATCGATCAAAACCTCCCGCGGGCCTCTCCTTTCAGAAGCGGCCCTAAAAAAGAGTATAGCACTCCCCACAAGGGAAAAGGCCAGGGAAGCCTTCAACCGCCACGAAGAGCTCATCCCCTAGACCCTCTCGAAATTCTGGGAGAGGAAATATTTGCAAATATTCGTGTTGACAATTTTCAGTTTCGGCCTATATAGAAATTGTAAAAGAGAACGTTCAACATTCACTCCATCACCACGAGTCGTAGATGTAGGGCAAACGGTCTTTGGTAGTTTTCGTCTCTCTTTTCTCTTGTGAGGGTATCACCGAGGGATGACCGGTCGGAGGGCCGGTCACCCTCTTTTTTTTATCCGAGGCACCGTCTGAAGAGGGGCTCCCCCCTTCAGACCCGCTCCCACCGTGACCCTTCGTAGGGGAGAGAATCATGAAAAGTTTTTCTTGACGTTTCTCCGTTTCGGTATATATTGGTTTCGGAGGAAGGAAATAAATAGGTAATCAAGCAATCGCCCTATACCCTCAAAAAGGGTTAGGGTTGGAAACCTTTTCTTTCCCCTTTTACCCCCTCCGGGAGGGAAGATCGATCAGATTTTCGGTCTCCCTCCCTTCTTTTTTTAGCCCCTATTCGTGGCTACCGTCTCTCCCCTTCTTGCGCAAAACCCTGATTCCGTAGACCCCTCCGGTCTCGCCTCCCGGAAGGGCCTGAAACCGAAGGGTCACCCTCCTCTTGCCGGCAAGAAGCTCCGGCGGCAGGGAGTACTCCCTCTGAAAGAACTCCTCCCTCTCTTCGGGAGTCGCCCTGTCCATCCTCTCCTCCCCTATCTTCACCCCGTCCACGGAGAGGGTGAAGGTCCGGTTTCCCCGTTCGTTCCTGTTGTAGGTCACCATCAAACCCAGGGGAGAAGGCTCAACGGGAATGTCGAAGGAGAACCACCCCTTCGCCCTACGGCCGTATCGTCCCTTGAGCTGGACAGGCTCCGTCTCCTCACCCCGCTGGTTGAAGTCCCGTTCGCTCTGCATCTGACCGGGCTGAACGAAGACCACCGTATTCTCCTGGAGCCTCCTCTCCTCCTCCCGAGCCGCGATCAGCTCCGCCGAGCGGACCTTCCACCTCTCCGGCGTGAGTAGGTCCCAATAGGCCGCGTAGATTCTCCTGTGGAGGCGGTAGAAGGGAACCAGCTCCACGTCCAAATCCCTCCCCGCGTTGTGGGTGCGGAAGGAGCCGGGCTTGCCCGGAACCGGAAGAATCCATCGGGAGAGATCCCCCGGATCGGCCACGAGGACAGGGGTCTTCGGCCTCAGCGCCGGGTCGGCCCTCTCGTCCTCTTCGGGCCACCTCACGTTTTCCGGACCGAGGTCGCCGGCCAGGACGAGGGGGCCCCAGAGGATCGCCGCCCTCTCCGGGTTGTCCGCAAGGGTCTCCAGATGGAGCTTCTTGGGCAGGTAGATCTCGACCCGATCCCCCCGTTTCCAGAGCCGACGGATCCGGACATAGGAGCCCGGAGAACCGGTATCCCTCTGCTCCACGCCGTTCACCTTCAGGGAGAAGCCCTCTCCCGCCCAGGAGGGGCGACGGAAGGCGATAGTCAACTCCTGAGGCCTTCCCTCGGTGACCGAGAAGAGGGCTTCGTCCCCTTCAGGGAAATCCGTCTCCACCTTGAAGCTGAGGTTGCGTGCCCTCCAAACCCCCTCGGAGGGGGCGTAGAGGTTCACCCAGAGGGTCTCTTTCGAGGTGTAGTAGATCCCGTAACCGTGGAGGGCATGGCTCTCCATCCCGGAGCCGACACAGCAGGTGAAGCTCTCCTCCATGTTCTGGTACTCCCGGGAGACGCTTCTCCCCACCGGGACCATATAGCAGGTCTCCCCGTTTCCGGGATCCATGGAGCCGAGGATATGGTTGAAGAGGGCCCGCTCCAGGAAGTCGGCGTACTCGATCCGAGGCTCCAGGGCGAAGAGGAGGCGTGCCATCTTGAGCATGTTGTAGACATTGCAGGTTTCCGCGGTCCTCCCCTCGGTCATCTCGTCCAACCGGTCCGGTGCCCCGAAGTACTCGTTACGACCGTTGCCGCCGGTGGCAAAGCTGTGGTGGAAGGCCACCCTGTCCCAGAAGAACCTCGCCGCCCTCACCTCCCCCTCGTCGCCGGTGTAGAGGTAGCGGACCAGGGAGCCGAGAAGCTTGGGAATCTGGGTGTTCCCATGCTTTCCCTGGAGGATGTCCTCCCCCCGGGAGAGGGGATCGACTATGGCCCTGTGGTGGAACCGGTCCGCCAGGGAGAGCCATCTCTTCTCCCCGGTATCCCCGTAGAGGTCCACCAGGACCTCGTTCATCCCCCCGAACTCCGTCTCCAGCATCCTCTGAACCTGCTCATCCTTCAGCTTGCTCAGGATCCCCTCCACCCAGGCGGCGAACCGAACCTCCACCTCCAGGGCCTTCCGGTTCCCGGTGAGGCGGTAGGCGTCCCTCAGGCCCGCGAAGATCTTGTGCTGAACGTACCAGGGGGACCACATCCCGTTGAGGTCGAAGCCGCCGGAGCGGATCTCCCCCGCCCCGAGCCTCTTGTAGAGATCCTTTCCGGGGGTGTTCTCCCTGTCGGTCTGGGCGCCGATGTACCCATCCCCCTGTCCCTCCTGGACGGCCTTCAGCTCATCCACTAAGGCGTCGGCCCTCTCCTTGAAACGCCTGTCCCCCGTGGCCGCCCACAGGAGGCTCACGCCGGAGAGGTAGTGCCCCGCTATGTGACCCGTCAGCTGACGGTCCTTTCCGTCCCAGCCGCCGTACCCTTCCGCCTTTGCCTTGAGCCCCGCGGATTCCCGGAGGAAGGCCGCCATCCGGTCAGTGTTCAGGGAGAGCAGGTACCTCCCGTTCATATCCTGCGCGCGCTTCAGAGGCCCGCCGGTGAGACGGACATCGGTCAGGGGCAAGGGGTCGGCCCTGTTCTCGACAACCCGCCTCGGGTGCCTCTCCTGGGCGGGGAAGAGGGGACACAGCAAGGCGACCAGCAGGACTCCCAGGGTGAGGATCTTCTTCATAGGCTCTCTCCTTCGGTGCGACGCACCGGATCTCTCGGTAGACACTTCTCTCTCTTCGGGTCTGTTCGGGGCTTTGCCGAAAGCCGGAAAGCCCGCTCCTTCGTTGTTCTGTCGTGTTTTACGGCCTTCAATTTTGTCAATACTTCCAAAAAAGGGCTTACGTATCTTGTTTGTCAAAGTTCAAGCCCCCTGGTTTTGATGTTTTCCGCCCCCTTGCCACGAGGAAGCGTCTAACCGAACCTCTCGAAACCCCCTCCTGGAGGCCATCAGAGGGAGACCTCGCATCCGAAGGCCAGGGCCGAGAAGAGCACCGTCGTCGATCCCTGGGAGAGGAAGAGGGAATCTCCCTTCTCCCTCCCGGTCCATTGGCGGGCCGTGAGGTCCTTGCGGCCGGGAAGACCGGAGAAGAGGTCGAACTCCACGCCGACCTTGAGGAGGCACCAGGGGATGGGCCTGACCCCTCCGCGCAGCAAGCCCCTGGTCAGGAAGAGGCCACGGGTCTTGGCCCAAGGTTCGGAGCGCTGTTCCTCCACAGGTCTCTCGGAGAAGACCGATCCGCCTCCGGGGGAGGTCATCCTCTCGTACCCCTCCAGGGAGTACTCCCAGCCCCGGCGGACCCTGCCGATCAAGAGGGCCTGCCCCACCTCCCCCTCCAGCGTCAGCCTTCTCCCTCCGCCCCTCAGCCCCAGGCCGACGAGAGGGCCAGCCAGGAAGGAAGATTCCACGCTCCGGCGAAGCTCCCTGTGAAGGAAGCGTTCGTAGACATAGTACGCTCCCCTCCGGTAGCGGAACCACTCGGAGAAGCCTTGAGAATCCGTCGTGCGGAAAGAACCGCCCACTCCCCCCAAGGTCAGGGAGAGGACCTTCCCCCCCAGGGGGAGACGTCGGGAGAGCTCCAGAAGGTTCAGGCTGTTCTCTTCCCCCAGGGCGTAGGGGTAAGGGGAGTACCCCGATGGGTCCCCATCGTAGAAGGGGGGAAAGAAGAGGTTCTCCCAGAGGCGAAGGGCCCGGAGAATCCGACGATCCTGGTTCTGGGCGCCTCTCTCGGAGGCGAGGGTCCCCTGGGAGCTCCGGGGAAGGGAGAGGTGTTTGAAGGAGACCCTCCACTCCCCCCTCCCCATGGGAAGGTCCAAACCCAGACGGAAGCCGTAGTCCCGCCCCCGGGAGAGGGGCAGGGAGAGGTTTCTCTCCCGGTAGGGATCGGAGGAGCCCACCAGGCCCTCGGACTCCCAGACTCCCCCCTTAGTCCACACTTGAGGTGAAAGGGGCAGAAGGAACTCCCCGGAGAAGACGACCCCTCTCTTCTCGCCCCGAAGCGGGGAGAAGAGGAACAGAAGAAGAAGTGCGGCCACTCTCCCTTTCTTTTCCAAAGGACCCTCCAGTTCGAGAGGATTCGAGCTCGAAGCCCTCTCCAAGCGCACTCCCCTCCCGAAGAGAGCAGGGGGAGAATCTCATGATAGTTCTTATGGGGGAAGAATTCAAGAAGAGGGGGCCCATCCTCGACGACCCCTCCCGGAGTGATCCCTTTCTCCCTACCCCTTTCCCCGGGGGAGAGAAGTGGGATAAGATACTCTATGACCAGACTCCCTTTCCTCTTCCTCCTTTTGTTTCTCGGCTCTTTTCTCTTCTCCTCCGACCCCGACAAGAGAGGGTTCTCTCCCTCCGATGCGGTTCGGGCCGAATGGAACCGCAGCGTCCCCCCCCTGACGCCCCAAGAGAGGGCCCTCCTGACGCCCCAGGAGAGGGCCCGGCTGGACCTCTCCCTCCAGCGGGTAGGAGCCCCCGGAACACCCTCCCTGCTTCCCCGGGAGTTGGAGGAGCCGACACTGGAAGCCTGGGAGGCCCTGGCCCTGAAGGCCCGACTCCCCCAGGAGCGCTTCACGGCCCTCCACTTCCTCACCCGCCTCGGTTCCAAGAGGGCTCTAAGCGCCTTAGCGGGAGTCACTCCCAAAGATGCCCTCTCCTGGCCCCGGTTCCTCCACCTGGAATCGCTCATCACCACCGCCCGGCTACGCGGCGAGAGCCTCTCCCCGGAGCTCTCCCTCTTCCTGGAGGCCCTCGAAAAGGCGGGGAAGGTCGATCCGATCCGGAAGGCCGCCGCCGAAAGGCGCCTCTTCCTCTCCGGGGTGACCGCCGAAGAGCCCCCTCTCCTAGAGCCGACTCCCCACGCGGTCATGGCCCTCCTGGAGAGCTGGAATCGAATCCCCTGGGAGAGGAGAGGGGAGGCCCACATGAAGCTTCTGGAAGCCCTCTCCTCCAACGACGGGGAGCGTTTGGCCGGAGCCCCCTGGAAAACCTTGGGCCTCAAGGGCCTCCCCTTGGACGGGGACGGGAGATTCTCCCTCCGGTCGACCCTCCTGGTCCGACTCTGGGAGGGGCTTCCGGATCCCTCCCCGGTGGTGAGCCTCACCGCGCCGAGCCTCTCGGGAGCGGGTTTTTCCAGGGAAGAGGAGAGGTTCCTCCTCCTGGCCAAACTCGGGGCCCTCCTCCGCTTCCCCCTCTGCGGGGAGTCCCTGGCCGAACTCTCCGGGCTGAGAAAGGAGCGCCTCCTCCAGGAGCCCCTCTTCCAAGCCGCCCTCCTGCCGGTCTTACGAAGGTTCGATTCCCCCGCCGCCGACTCGCTCCGGGAGACCATGCTGAAGGGGGAGAACTTCCTGGCCCGGGCCGCGGCGATCGACGACCTCCTCGCCGCCCCCTCCGATCTAGACGCCCTGGAGAAGAGGGTCTGGAACGAGAGCGAACTGGATTCCGCCCAGGCCCTCTTCGCCCTCTACGAAAGGTCCACCCTCCCCTCGGCGGAGCGGGTTCGACGCCTCAGCAAGTGGCTCCTACACCCGAACTGGAGTCGCCGCTACGGGGCCTACCAGGCTCTCCTGAAGCTGGACCCCCGGACTCCCTGGCCGAAGGCGCCCCCTCCCACACCCCGGGAGAAGATGATTCTCGACACGGCGGAGAGGTTGGCGGAATCGGGAAAGCCCCTGAGACTCCGCATGGACCTCCTCTCTGGAACCTCACTGGTTCTCCGTCTGGACGGAAGGCTCGCGCCGATCAACACGGCCAACCTGCTCCTCTTGGCCAAGGAGGGGTTCTTCGACGGACGGCGCATTCCCAGGGTCGTCCCCGACTTCGTCGTCCAGATGGGCTCCCCTCTGGACACCATGGACGGAGGGCCCGGCTACACGGTCCGTTGCGAAAACAGCCTGACCTGGTACGCTCCCGGGAGCATCGGCATGGCCCTCTCCGGAAAGGACACCGGCGGAAGCCAGTTCTTCATCACCACCAACGCCACCCCCCATCTCACCGGCCGCTACACTTGGCTCGGCGAAGTGGAGGATCCGGAGAGGGCCCTCCCCCTCCTGGACAACCTCTCCCTCCACGAGAGGATCCTCAGGGTGGTCCCCATGGACTGAGGGGTCTGAAGACCCCTCGAATCCGGCGAACTCCCTGGTTCGGCGGGAGAAATTGATTCCCCCCACCCACTGTGGTATCTTGGAGCCATGGGTGGGGAGATGAAAGGGCTTGAGAGGAGGGGCTTCCGAATCCGGTGGGTCGTTCTCCTCCTTCTTCTCTTCCCCATCGCCGCCGGTTTCGCGGCCTCTCTCCTCCTGCCGGGAATCCTGGAACGCCGCATTACCGCGGAGCTTCTGAAGATGGGCTTCCGGGATGTCCACCTCAGGGTCCGAAGCGTTGGCTTCGGCCATATCGATCTCTCCCAGATCTCCCTGGGCCAAGCCCCTCCCGGAGGAGCGACCCTCGCCTCGGCCACCGTGGACTTCTCCCTTCCCGACCTCCTGAAGAGCCGCTTCGAGAGGATCTCCCTCTCCGGATTGGAGGCGACCCTTCGAATCGACGGGGAGGGCCTCTCGGCCCCCGGGTTGGAGCCCCTCCTGAAGCCCGGCACAGGGGAGATCCCCTCCTTCCAGAGAGTGGTCCTGAAGGGAGGGACCATCACCCTCCTCCTTCCGGGCCAGAGGCTCCGGATCCCCCTGGAGGCGGACCTGTCCGCCCCGGGCCGGGAGGGTCCGACGAAGATCGATGTCCGCCTCTACCCCCGGGGCGAAGAGGTCAGGCTCTCCGGCGCCTTGGACCTTAAGCGCGGGGACGGAGCGGTCACGGCGACAGTGGAGAGGGCCAGCGCCCTCTCCTTCCTCTCCGACCTCTCCCTCCGCACCCTCCACCTCCTCCGCCTGGACGCCTCCTGGGAGAGCCGAACGGAGTTCCGCTCCTGGAAGATGGCCTCCACCAGTGTCATCCTCAAGACCCCAGCCTTCCGCCTGGCCTGGGAGAAGAGTACGCTGAGCGGCGCGGGGGCCCTCTCCTTCCGGATCGACGGGAAGGGAGGGGTCAAGGACGTGGAGCTCCGTCTCTCCCTCCGGCAGGAATCGGCCCAAACGTTCCAGACCGTTCTCCCCCTAGACTTTCACCTCGCCGGCCCGGATTCGGAGAGGCTTCTTTTCTCCCTCTCCCCTCTGACCTTACGCTCCCCCGGGAGTGTGAGGGTCGAGACTCTCCGGGGGGAACTCCTGAGGAAGGGGGAGGAGATCGATGTGAAGGGGAGCTTCACCGGCGGCGCGGATCTCTCCTCCCTCTCCGCCCCTCTCTCCCTGGACTCAGCCCAGGGGAGGATCGCCCTGCAGGGTCGCTTCGCCCTCTCCCTGGGGAAGGAGGGGCTCCGATGGACCCTGGACGGTTCGGCCTCGGGCCGCTCCCTCTCGCTCCTGAGGGAGGACCTACAACTCCACCTGGGGCTTCTCCGCCTCCCCTTCCACGCCGAAGGGGGGAGAGGCGCTCCCACGGCTCGGGGAAGCCTTACCCTCTCCCGCTCCTCTCTCAGGAAGGGCTCTTCTCTCACCGTCGGAAGCCTGGATGCCGAGGTCCCCTGGAGGTACCCTCTCCACAACACGGGGAGGGGGACGTTGAGACTCTCCGGGATCAAGACTCCCTCCGCCAACTGGGGAGACCTTCAAGGGGAGATCTCCCTGGAGAGGGACTCCCTGCGCCTTCTCGCGACCCTCCGCACCCCCCTCGCCCCCCTGAGCGTCAAGATGGAGGGGACTCTCCGCCAGGAGAGGGGAGGCCCTCTCTTCTCCCTCCACTACACCCTCCCTCCGGCAAAGTTTCACCACTCCGATTCCCTGACGGCCCTCTCCCCCCTCCTGAAGGGCTACTCCTTCGCGGGAGACCTCTCGGGCTCGGGATCCCTCTCCTTTTCGGGAAAGGCCCTTTCGAGCCCCTCCGCCTTCCGGCTGAGCCAAGGCGAGATTCTCACGACCTCGGGAACTCCCCTCTCCCTCTCCGGAATCGAGGGTGAGCTGAAGATGGAGGAGACCCTCGCCCTTCGCTCCCAAAAGGGCATAAGGTTTCACTTCCAGAAGGCGAAGGCCGGGGAGATTCTCGTCCCGGGAGGGGATCTCTCTTTCACCCTCGAGGGCCCCGAGAGTCTCCTGATCGAAAGCGCCGACCTGAGCTACAGCCGGGGAAGGATCTCCCTCCACCCCTTCCGCTACACCTTCGGAGCCCCCGGCTTCACCTGCACCCTCTACTGTGACAGGATCCGTTTCGACGACACCATCAACCAGCTCATGGGCGAGCCGACGGCCCAGGGGGACGCGGAGCTCAACGGCCTTATCACGCTGACCGTCAAAGAGGGCCTTCCGATCTTTCAGACCGGCCACCTCTACTCGACACCAGGAGTCGGCGGAAACCTCCGGCTCAAGAGGGGTAGCCTCGCCTCAGGGGGAATGGTCCTCGTGGAGGAGGCCATGAGCGACTTCAACTACGATTGGGTTCGGGTCACCCTGGAGTCCTCCGGTGAGAAGCTCAACCTGACGGCCTTCATCAACGGGGCCCCGGCCCGGAAACTGCCCCTCGTCTACGACCCCGGTAAGAGAGAGTTCGTTCGGGAGCCTCAGGGGAAGAGGAGCGTGGACCTGAAGGGACTTCTCCTGGAGCTCCGTTTCCGGGAGATCGACCTGAAGGCTCTCCTCTCCGGAGGGTCGAGGGTCCAGTGGCGATAGGGATGTCCATACAAGGAGAACGACATGAAAAGATGGACCGTGGCTGTCATGACGGCGCTGTTCCTGCTTCCCACAGCCTGTATCAAGATGAAACACGAGATGACCATTCAGCCGATCCACGTCACCGTGGAGGTCAGGGTCAAGATCGACAAGGCCCTGGACGACTTCTTCTCGGAGATCGATGGACAGAAGGCGCCTACGGCGCAGAAGGAGGAAAACCATGAAAAGTAAGAGAGTTCTGATCCTGTTGGTTGTGGCTCTCCTGTCGCTTACGGCGGCGGCCTCGGCTCAAGAGGAGGCGCTGAAGCAACGCTTCCTGGACCGTAAGCCCCTTCTGGACACGCTGAAGGGCCAAGGACTGGTGGGAGAGAACAACCTGGGCAAGCTTGAAGCCCGAGGGGCCCTCAACCCCCAACAACAGCAGAGCGTCGACGCAGAGAACGCCGACCGCGAAACGGTTTATCTGGGGATCTCCAAGCAGGTCGGTTCCACCCCTCTGGACGTGGGAAAACGGAGGGCGGCCAAGATCGCGGAAGTCGCCAGCCCGGGCCACTGGTTACAACACCCCGACGGGCACTGGTACCAAAAATAGAAGAGGGTTCTCTTCTCAGAGTTGAGGGCAGGTAGGTGAAAGATGAAGAGAGCAACGCTCCTGTTTCTCCTGTTTATCGTGGCGCCCTCGCTTCTTTCGGGGCAGGGGAGGTTCCTCTGGAAGGGTATCAACCCGGCGGAGCTTCCCAGGTTCTCCGCCTTTCTCAACCGTTTCACCTCTCTCGGGTTCTGCCAAATCCCCGAGGGAGGACTCGGCGAGGAGGAGACGATCCGCTTCGGACTCCTCTACAACTACCGTTTCCACCGGGAGAGGTTCGGCCGGTGTAAGAGCCGGAGGTGTCCCCACGGTGAACTGACCATGGATTCGAGTCAGGTCACCCGGGCCCTGGAGGAGAACTTCGGCGTCCACCTCCATCGCCACCGGAGCCTTCCGGACTCCCACCCGCCTCTCTTCTACGACGGGAAGAGGTACCACTTCCCCCAACTCTCGGCCCAGCAGGGCTACGGGGTCGTTATCACCGGCGGCGAGGCCCTCTCCCCGGAGAGGCTTCTCCTGAGAGGGACCCTCTACGAGGAAGACGACCCCTCCAGGGCGATCCTGGCGGATTTCTCCGGAGTTCTTCGACTCCGGACCGACGGCTCTCTCTGTTTGGAGAGCCTCTCCACGGTCCGTCGGCCCGAGAGGGTCCGGAGCCGGAATACCCCTTGAGGGAGGGTCTTTCCCAAGATTCCTCGGCCCTCCCCTCCAGGTGACGCCGACGTCGGGAGCGATGACGTCGAAAAAAACTTGCCAGAGCGGTCTCTCTTGGAAGTTTTTCTCTCTTCTGGTACTCTTTTCTATCCCACGCCTTGAGAGGTTACCGGTGAAACACATTCAAGCCGCTCTTCTCGGTCTCTTCCTCCTCTTCTCCCTCCCCTTGCTGAACGGTAAGACCACAACTTTCGACACCGTCCTCCAGAAGTCCGAGGAGCTCCTCAACGTCGACCCCCAGACCGTCTTGGAGACGGCACAGAAGCGCCTCACCTCCCTGGGGGAGAGGGCCCCTGCGAAGGAGAGGCTCGAGGCCTCTCTCCTGGTCGGCAGGGCCCTGATCAACCTGGGACGGTTCCCGGAGGCCCTGAAGTGGGGAGAGAGGGCCTCGTCCCTGGCCTCGCAGTCAGGAGAGACAAGCAAGGGCTTCGATGCCTTGAGGATCATGATGTCCGCATGGAGCTCCCAAGGGAACGACTCCATCGTCGAGAAGAAAGCCCTGGAAGCGATCGGTCTGGCCACGAAGCTGAACCTGAAGCCCCAGATCGTCTCCATGGCCAATGCCTTGGGGACAGCCTACATGGGCGCCGGGAAGGTCGAGGAGGCCCTGGAAGTCTACCTCAAGGCCTACAGAATCGCCGAGGAGATTCACGATTCGACCCAACTCTGCCATACCCTCCTCAACCTGACGGGAGCCACGGTCTTCATGATGAACTACCCCAAGGCCCTGGAGTACAACGATGCCGGGATCGCCCTGGCCAAGAGAATCGGGAGCCTCAGGATTCTAGTCAACCAGTACATCACCCGGGGGACCATCATGGAGAACCTCGGCCGGCCGCGGGAGGTGGTGAACGCACTCAACGAAGCCGTCCAGATCTCCCGGAGGATCGGCTACACCCGAGCCCTCCTGATGACCCTCAACAACCTGGCCGACACCTATCTCAACCTTCAGGAGTACGACAAGGTCATCGTCTACGCCCAAGAGGCGGAGGCGCTCGCCCTGGAGAACAACAACCCCGCCGACGGCGCCGTGATTCGGGTCACCTACGCCCAGGCCTTAGGAAAACTGGGCCGCCCCAGGGAGGCGATCCCTCTGATACGGCAATCCCTGGCCTTCTTCCTGGAGAAGGGGAAAGTTATCGAGACCATGCAGGTGAGGGGGTTCTTGGCGGAAGCCTACGAACAGGCCGGCCTCTACAAAGAGGCCCTGGAGAGCCATAAGCTCTTCAAGGCGGAGAGCGACCGGTTGCGCGCCGAGGAGAGGAGCAGAAGGATCGCGGAACTGCAGACCCGGTACGAGGCCGACAAACGGGAGAGGGAGATCGCCCTCCTCAACAAGGACAACGCCCTCAAGAGCGCAGAGCTGAAGAGGAAGAGGGCCCAACAGAGCATTCTCCTGACCGCTTCCCTCTCCTTCGTTCTCATCGCCTTCCTTCTCTACCGCCGCAACTGCACCTCCAAGGCGACCAACCGGAAGCTGACGGATTTGAACGAGAGGCTCCACTCCCTCTCCTTGACCGACAACCTCACGGGGCTCCACAACCGGAGGTACATAGACTCCCGAATCGACCAGGACATCGCCCAGGCCTTGAGGACCTTCCAGGGGAATCCCGAGAAGACCCTCTCCTTCCTGATCGTCGACATCGACAACTTCAAGAGGATCAACGACACCGAGGGACACCACGGCGGAGACCTGGTTCTTCAGGAGTTCTCCCGGAGGCTGAAGGAGGCCCTGCGGGAGAGCGACATCCTTGTCCGTTGGGGAGGCGAGGAGTTCCTCGTGGTCGCTCCGGACTCCTCCGTGGAAGGGGCCAGGGAGCTGGCCCTCCGCATCGTGGAGACCGTCAGGAGCCGCCCCTTCCTCCTGGAAGAGAGGGAGCTCTTCCTGACCTGCTCCGTGGGCTACTGCGGTTTTCCCTTCTCCTCGGAGAACGCGACGGACCTCGGCTGGAACGAAGTCGTACAGTTCGCCGACGGCGCCCTCTACGAGGCCAAGAGAGCGGGGAAAAACCGGGCCGTGGGCCTCCTGCCCGGCCCCTCTCCCCTGAACAGGGAGGGCGTCAGAAGGGTTCTCCAGGACCCCGGGAAGGCCGAACAACAGGGGCTCGTCCTTCTGGCCCGTTCCTAAAGAGGGTTTTCCAGGCTCTCCTTCAGAATCTTCAGGGCCTCCTCCTTGGTAAGAACCCTCCCGTAGGCAACGACCCTCCCGCGCACCACCAGGGCCGGCGTCGACATCACCCCGTAGGCGGCGATCCGGGTCGGATCGGTCACGTGCTCCACCTGCGTGTCCACGCCCAGCTCGCCCAGGGCGGCCCGGACATTCCTCTCCTGTTCGATGCACCGGGCACAGCCTGAGCCGAGCACCTTGACCTCTCTCTCGCCCTCTTCCCTCCCCTTATCTTCATCGCCGCCGCCACCTCTCTTCCCCCATCCGAATATGGACATTTTCACTCCTCCTCGGGCTCTTCGCCCCTTTCGATAAAAACCTTCCCTTCGCCCCTCCTCTTACGGCTACCTTGTCAGCAGGAACTGAAATCCGTTGAAGAGGTACCCCACCAGGAGAATCCCCACTGAGACGATGCCGACGAAGAAGAAGAGCAGCCTCGGTTTGATCACCTTGCTGAGCATGATCATGGAGGGGAGCGAGAGGGCGGTGACCGCCATCATGAAGGAGAGGACCGTCCCCAGGCCGACCCCCTTGGCGAAGAGGGCCTCCGCGATGGGGATGGTTCCGAAGATGTCGGCGTACATCGGAATCCCCAGGGCTGTCGCCAACAGGACCGAGAAGGGGTTGCTCTTTCCCAGAACGGCCTGGATAAGGGTCGTGGGAATCCAGTTGTGGATCACCGCGCCGATGGCGACCCCTCCCACAACGTACCAGAAGACCTTCCTCACCGTTCCGCGAACCTGTTGCCAGGCGTAGGCCCTCCGGTCGGCCCTGGTCAGCTCCGGCAGAGCCGCCTCCACGGAACCGGCTCCCTTCACGTAGCCCTCCACATACCTTTCCATCCCCATCTTCTCGATGATCGTTCCGGCGACGACGGCGACGATGAGACCGACTACAACGTAAGCGACGGCAATTCTAGCCCCGAAGACACTCATCAAGACGATGAGAGAGCCCAGATCCACCAGAGGCGAGGAGACCAGGAAGGAAAAGGTCACCCCCAGGGGGAGCCCGGCGCTGGAGAAGCCGATGAAGAGGGGGATGGAGGAGCAGGAGCAGAAGGGGGTGACCGTCCCCAAGAGCGCGGCGAGCGTGTTGGCGCGAAGACCGTGAAAGTTCCCCAGAATCCTCTTGGTCCTCTCCGGAGGAAAGTAGCTCTGGATGTAGGAGATCAAGTAGATCAGGACCGAGAGGAGGAGAAGGATCTTGACCATATCGTAGAGGAAGAACTGCAGGCTCCCCCCGACTCTCCCGGAGGGATCCAGCCCCAGGGCGGCGAGGCCCTCCCCGATCAGGAGGTTCAGCCACCTCATCCCCAAGAACTGGTTCTGAAAGAAGAGCCACAGGTTTTTCAAGAGGGTCATGGGCGGCTCTCCTCAACGGGGGCCTCTCCCCCTTTCGGCGCCCTCCCGGCGACCTGTTCGATCAGGCCCTTCACCCTCTCCCGTCCCTCTTCGCTGATGGAGTAGTGGACCCACTTCCCCTCCCTACGTCCCACCACGACTCCGGAAGCGCAGAGAATCCTCATGTGGTGCGAGAGGGTCGACTGGCCTATCCCCATCTCCTCAAGCAACTTGCAGGCGCACTTCTCTCCGCCCCGCAGAAGCCCCAGAATCTTCAGGCGGTTCTCATCACAGAAAGCCTTGAAGATCTCGGCGTTCCTTCTGAAATCGGTCTCCACGGTCACCTCACATTTACGATTATCGATATATGGAATCTACCACAACAGATCGATACATGTCAATCTGTTTAGAAGAGAATCTGAAGAGTCCCTCTCCGCCCCTTCGTTTCATCGCAGAGAATCGTTAAACGGAGTGTCCGTTATAATTCGTTGGAATTTAACCGCGAAAGGCGCGAAAACCGCGAACAAAAAAGGGAGTGTCCGCTGTATTTTTAACCGCGAAAGGCGCGAAAACCGCGAACAAAAAAGGGAGTGTCCGTTGTAGATTTAAAGCGGTTCGAGGAAGAGTCCAAAGAGATGTTTCCCCTCCCCTCTAGAGAGGGAACCGAGAGCCGTGAAGGAAGAAGAGGCCCTCGTTCGTGCCGTTCGCGTTGTTCGCGGTTCAAGAAATTAAAACAGAGTGTCCGTTGGAATTTAACCGCGAAAGGCGCGAAAACCGCGAACAAAAAAGGGAGTGTCCGCTGTATTTTTAACCGCGAAACACGCGAAAGCCGCGAAAAGTTTGTCTGGTCTGCTTCTCCTTGTTCGTACCCTTCGCTGTGTTCGCGGTTCATAGAATTCAAAGGGAGTGTCCGTTCTATTTCTAACCGCGAAAGGCGCGAAAATCGCGAACAAAAAAGGAGTGTCCCCTGTAGATCCGAAGCGGTTCCGGGGGGAAAGGAGCGAAAAGAAAATGGAGTGTCCCCTGTAGTGTTTGGCCAAGCTAAAAAGGGAGTGTCCGTTGTATTTCTAACCGCGAAAGTTTGTACTGTCTGCTTCTCCTCGTTCGTGTCGTTCGCGTTGTTCGCGGTTCATAGAATTCAAAGGGAGTGTCCGTTGTATTTTAGACGTGAAAAAAATAACCGCGAAAGGCGCGAAATATGCGAACAAAAAAGGGAGTGTCCCCTGTGGCTCCAAAGCGGTTCTGGAGGGAGAGAGGGGAAAAGTAAAACGGAGTGTCCATTGTAATCTTAACCGCGAAAGTTTGTATGGTCCGTTTTTCCTTGTTCGTGTCGTTCGCGTTGTTTGCGGTTCATGGAATTCAAAGGGAGTGTCCGTTATATTTCGAAAGTGACCTCGACCATCCAAGACAAAGGGGATGCCCCTCGGAATGAGAGAAGCGGAGGAGCCTCATCCCGGTTCATGACAGAGGAAAGAGGGCGTGCCGATCCCCTAGAAGAACAACGGGTTCCTCGGTTTCACGCCCTCTCCGTCGGCACTCTCTTATTTTCCACATTCACCGTGGTGTTGATGTTCGTGACATATGGAGCCGGTCGTCTTCAGTTCACCCTTGAGATACTTTTCCACCGCCGTCCTGGCGTCTCCCGACGCCCCCACCACGACTTCCACGTTCCGTTCGTTGAAGATCTCCACCGCGCCCCCTCCCATGCCTCCGCTGATTATGACGTTGACGCCTCGATCGGCGAGAAAGTTGGGGAGGAAACCGGGCTTGTGACCGGGGTTCTCGACAGATTCTTCCCTGAGGATTTGCCCATTTTCCGCATCGTAAATCAGAAAGTTCACACAATGACCAAAATGTTCGGTGACGTTTTTCCCTTCACCGGCAACCGCGATTTTCAACACCATTTCATCTCTCCTTTTTTAGATTCATGTACCCCTATCGGCTCCACTCATGTCAGAAGGACTACTTCTCCGAACTTTTCGAAACCTCAAATTCCGAGGGGATCCCCTTGCCCCAGACGCAGGAACCACTTCGTTCCCTGTAAGTCCCTACGCTCCTGGGGAAACCCCAACGCCCTCCGGGAAGAGCAGCTTGAGCGTTTCCCGGAAGATCTCCCTAACCGCCGACCCCGAAGAGCAGGGGACATCCACAACGGTCTGCCCTCGGTTGACCGCCTTCACCGCCTCCGAATCGAAGGGGATCCTCCCGACAAAGGGCAATCCCCTCTCCGCGCAGAAGCTCTCGATCTTTTGAGTGTTCGCAAGGTTGGTGTCGTACTTGTTGCTACAGACCCCTATCTTGGTCCGAAACCTCTGGGCCGTCTTGATGATCCGATCCATGTCGCTGATCCCCGAGATTGACGGCTCCGCAACGATCAAGACCATGTCCACCCCGCTGAGGGAAGCGATGACGGGACACCCGATCCCCGGGGAGCCGTCCACAATGGCCAGTTGAACCCCTTCCTGAGAGGCCTCTACCATCTGTTTCTTCACTTCAGTGACAAGCATTCCCGAAGTGCCGCTCCCCATCTTCAGCTCCGCGGTCGAGAAGACTCGATCGCCCTCCCTGTAGAGCATCAGCTTCCCAGCTTGGGCGGGTTTTAAGGAGATCGCAAGGACAGGGCAGACCAATTCGCAAACGCCGCACCCTTCACAGGCGAAAGGGTCGACCTTAAACTCCGCGGCGGAGATCGCCTGAAAGCGGCACGCCTCTTCACAGCGGCCACACCGAACGCACCTGTCTGCGTCGATTTCGGCTTTGGGGAGCCCATAATAGGCGGTACGTTTTGGCTCCCGGGCCTGCGCCGTGACGAGGTGAAGGTTTGGCGCGTCAACATCACAATCTGCGTAGGCTTTGGCCTCGGAGAGTCGGATGAAGGCGCCAGCCACCGTGGTCTTTCCGGTTCCCCCTTTACCGCTGAGTATGAGCAGCTGTTTCATGCCCTACCTCCTTCATGACCTCCTCGAGCAGAGAGGCGAAAAGCTTTCTGAACCTGGGCCTCTCCCTGGCGGCGATCCTCCCATCCGAATTGAGCTTCCCCAATTCGTTGTCGAATTGGATTCGGCCTAGAATGGGAATGTTCTTCTCCAGGCAGAAAAGCTCCGCAGGGTTCTCCTCGGCCAAACACTTGTTCAGAACCACCCCTTCCGGTTTCCCAAAGAGCCTCACCAGGTCGTGGACCATGCGGAGGTTATGGACTCCGAAGAGTGTGGGCTCGCCGACCAGTAGGCAGAAGTCCGCGCCCTGAAGGCTCTCCATGACCGCGCAAGCGCTTCCAGGGGGGCAGTCGATGAAGACCGGGAGACCTTCTTGCAGACCGTGGGGTTCTAGCAACCGTTTGATGATCGGAATCCCCGAGGCCTCCCCGGTGTTGAGCACCCCGGTACTCACCCTCACGCCCCCCGAGATCCCCCTCTGGACTCTTCCCACCACTCTTTCCCTCTCGTCTATGGCCTGATCCGGGCAGATCAGGGCACAACCGCCGCAGGAGTGGCACAACTCCTCGAAGACATAAGGTTTATCCTTTATAAAGGCGATGGCGTGAAACTTACAGAAATCAGCGCACTTGCGGCAACCGCCGCAAAGGTCCTCGTTAACCTCGGGAACTTTGACGGTGATCCCTTCCTCACAAACCCTCTCGGGCTTGAAGAAGAGGTGCCCGTTCGGCTCTTCTACATCACAGTCGATGTAGAGGGACTCCCCGGCCACCGAAGCCAGGTTGACGGACACCAGAGTCTTCCCGGTTCCGCCCTTGCCGCTCAGCACGGCAATTTTTGGACTCTTATTTCTCATGCCCATGTAATCCCGGGTGGAAGTCGCTGAGCAGAACAAGTCGTTGAGCCGCGAAGGCGTCAAGGTTCTCCTTTATGGTCCCAGGAAGGGACTGGTAGATAACAACTTCCGATCTACGCAAAACCTCCTCGGCGTTACCGCCGCACCGCGGTGCCAGCAAGGCCTTAGCACCGTTGTCAACTATCGCCTGGGCCGCCTTGATACCCGCTCCACCCTGGCTGGCGACGGCACCGTTGTCCAAGAAATCGCTCTCCTCCGTCTCCGTGTCGTAAAAGAAGAAGTAGGGCGCACGTCCAAAAGATTGGCTTACCGCCGAGTTCAAACTCTTATCATCTACCGGTATTGCGATTTTCATTTGGATCCTCCGTTCCGTTCTCTTTTTCCCTGGCATTCGGCAGGGAATCCCCTTCACAACCCCTGCCGTTCCTATGTCTCCGGCATCCTCCCCGTCCGCAACCGCTCCCGAGGCCGTCACAGAGCCGGTATTCGCCGCCCTCGATCCAAAGTGTTTTCCCGTTGACCAGAGATTCGGCAAGCTTTTTTCTCGCCTCATCGTAAATTCCCTGAACCGTTGTGCGGGAAATGTTCATTTGGCTGGCGCACTCCTCTTGAGTGAACCTTTCCAGGTCGATGAGCCGGATGGTTTCGTACTCGTCAACCGTCAGGTTAACTGAGCCCTCCACGCCCGGTGGAGTGTCGAGAGGACCGAAACGGTTGCTGTTGGGAAGAGAGCAAACTTTTCTCCATTTTTTGGGTCTAGGCATGGTTCATTCACCTCGGTCGACCAAGGGAGCAGCCGGAGTCTCCTCCGGCCGTTCCCATTCCTCACTAGGATAGACGTTCCAGTTCCTTCTCAAGGGCGTCCAGCTGGTTTTTCAACGCATCCCTCTGCGCGTGAAGCTGCTCCTTGTCGCTTTGGAAAGGGGTCGGATTCCCGATAAACCCTCGACCAAAGCCAAAGCCGCGTCCCAAAAAACGCCGACAAAAATACCCAACGCCGTGTTGCCCGGCCTGGCGTCCCGAACAAAGGCCCATCCCTCTTCCGGTCATCGGCCCTGCTCCGGTGGGTCCACTTCCATTCCTTCCTGGCATCTTCTCCACCTCCTTAGCGTTTCCGGCATATGCCGTTTATTACACTCAGTATAAGCCTTTTCCGGCATATGTCAAGAACAATCGCCACTTTTTTTTGCCTCCCCCAAAGCCAATGGAAGTGAAGGCCCTTTTCGCTCAACAAAACCGCTTCACGTCTCCTGGAGCTTTATGAAAAATGCGGTGTGCCCGTTGGAGTTTGAAGCGCTTGCGAGAAGGAATAAAAAGGAGTGGCTGTTGGAATTTTCACCGCGAAAGGCGCGAAAACCGCGAAAGGTTGTATGGTTTGTTCCTCCTCGTTCGCGCCGTTCGCGTTGTTCGCGGTTCATAGAATTCAAACGGAGTGTCCGGTGTAATCCTAACCGCGAAAGCTTTTATGGCCTGTTTTTCCTCGTTCGTACCCTTCGCGTTGTTCGCGGTTCAGGAAATTCAAAGGGAGTGTCCGTTGTAATTTTAACCGCGAAAAACGCGAAAGTTTGTATGGTCTATTTCTCTTTGTTCGCGCCGTTCGCGTTGTTCGCGGTTCATGTTTCTAAAACGGTGTGTCCGCTATAAATCTAACCGCGAAAGGCGCGAAAGCCGCGAAAAGTTTGTCTGGGCTTCTTTCCTTGTTCGTGCAGTTCGCGGTTCATAGAATTAGATTCTGGGGAGAGCGTCCAAACGTGAAAGAAGGGAGTCTCCTTCGCAGTTCCTTCGAGCCTTGAAAGCTGGGCTCTCCCTCTTGAAGAGAACCCGAAAGAAGTCAAAACCACCACCGGTTATTGACGGTAGAGTGCCTAGAGAGTAGAATGCTTTTACTCATCAGGAGGGATCCCATGGAAACGCATAACGATCGGGGACAAGATCGCAAAGAGATTCTCGCCCACATCGATTCCGTCTTTCAGGCGTTCATTCACAGGGATGAGGCGGCGATTCACGCCACCCATCTGCCCGAATGGAAGGGGTTTACCGTCCGTTCCCGGGCCACAGTCCGCTCCCGTGACGAGTACCTCCAGGAGGTTCAGGGACTGCTGAAGAACCAGTACTGGAAGTTCTACGAGATGCTCGACGTCGACATTGCCTTCCACGGCGAGACGGCGATCGTCACCTACATCGCCAGAGTCTCCGGCAAAGACTCTCAGGAAAAGTACTTCGAGACCAAGTTGCGGGTGCTCGACATCTACGTGAAGAAGGATTCCGTTTGGGGTCTCGCCGCTTCCAGCGTCAGCCTTCATCCCGACATCATCGACAAGCAGTTGAACGCGGCCATCTCGGCGTTGACACTGTCCTGACCTGACGGAACCTGGTGACGAAGAGAACGGCGAGCCGACGAGGGAGGATCGGATGAGCGAGAAGAAGGAGATGACCAAGACCGAACGTTTACGGGCCAAGCGGGCTTCCGTACTGGCGGCCGGTGGAAAGGAGAAGATCGATAAACAGCACCGGGCCGGCAAGATGACGGCGCGGGAGCGGCTCGAAGCCCTCTACGACGGCGGCACGTTTCTGGAAAACCAGAGCTTCGTCGAACACCGGTGCGGCCAATTCGGCATGGAAGGACAGGAGATCCCCGGTGACGGGGTGTTGACCGGAACGGGCCTGATCAACGGCCGCACGGTCTTCGCCTTCTCCCAAGACTTCACCTGCGCAGGCGGTTCCGTCGGCGAGATGCACGCGAAGAAGATCGTCAACATCATGCGGGATGCCCTGAAGTGCGGCGCCCCGGTGATCGGGATCAACGACAGCGGCGGAGCCCGTATTCAGGAGGGGGTGGATGCCCTCAGCGGCTATGGCACCATCTTCTACCACAACACCTTGCTCTCCGGCGTGGTCCCGCAGATTTCGATCATCGCCGGCCCCTGTGCCGGCGGGGCTGTCTACTCGCCGGCGATCACCGATTTCGTGATCCAGGTCCGCGGAAGCGCCCAGATGTTCATCGCCGGCCCCAGCGTGATCAAGGCCGCCACCGGCGAGGAGATCTCCGCCGAAAAACTCGGAGGAGCCGACGCCCACGCCCGGATCTCCGGCAACGTCCACTTCGTCGCCGAAAACGACGCGGAGGCGCTGGCCATCGCCCGCAAACTTCTCTCCTTCCTTCCCTCCAACAACGTCTCCGACCCACCGGCCCTACCCATTCAGGACATGGTCGTAACCGGAGACCAGAGCCTGGCCCGCATCGTACCTGAAGATCCCCGTCTTCCCTACGATATGCACCAGGTGATCCAGCAACTGGTGGACGACAACGACTTCCTGGAGGTGCATAAGGATTTCGCCCCCAACCTGATCGTCGGCTTCGCCCGCTTCGGCGGCATGCCCGTCGGAGTGGTGGCCAACCAGCCGATGCACCTGGCCGGAGTCCTCGACATCAACGCCAGCGACAAGGGGGCCCGCTTCATCCGTTTCTGCAACATCTTCAACATTCCCCTGGTGAACCTGGTGGATGTGCCGGGCTTCTTGCCGGGGGTCGACCAAGAGCACGGCGGCATCATCCGCCACGGTGCCAAGATGCTCTTCGCCTACGCCGCCACCTCCTCTCCCAAGATCACCGTGATCATCCGCAAGGCTTACGGGGGCGCCTACCTGGCCATGTGCTCCCGGGACATGGGAGCCGATCGGGTCTTTGCCTGGCCTACTGCCGAAATCGCCGTGATGGGCGCCGAGGGGGCCGCGGGTGTGGTCTTCAAGAAGGAGATCGAGGCCGCCGCCTCCCCCAAGAAGATGCTCCAGGAGAAGATCGCGGAGTACCGGGAACGCTTCGCCAACCCCTACGTCGCCGCCAGCCGAGGGGGGATCGACGAGGTGATCGAGCCTCCGGAGACCCGGCGTTACCTGATCCAATCCCTGACCGCCCTACGGGCCAAGCGGGAGACCCGTCCACCGAAGAAGCACGGTAACATCCCCCTGTAGAGGTTTCGATATGCGCGCGAACATCGTCACAGCACTTTACATGATGTTGATCGGGATGGGGGTGGTCTTTACCGCCCTGGTTGCCCTGCAGGGGTTTATCAACCTTGTGGCCTGGCTCGGGCGCAACCTGGGACCTAGGGCTGAGCCCGCCGGGGAAGGAGAACCCCAAACCGAAGAGATCTCCCCGGAAGAGCAGGTCGTGATCGGCGCCGCTGTCGCCGAGGCCCTCAACGCTCCGGTCCGGGTCTACCACATCCGTCTGCTCCCCGACGAGAGCCAGGAGACCTGGTCCCGCATAGGCAGACTGGACATCATGCGTTCCCACGGACGGGGCGGACGCTCTCAGTAAGAAGAAGGAGGCGAACTATGAAAAAACTGCGAATCACTCTGAACCAGAAGGTCTACGAAGTGATGGTCGAGGTTCTGGAGGACGACGAGCCCTCCTATCCCGGCGCCACCACTCTCCCCCCTTCCCCGCGTCCCATGCCGGTTGCACAGGCCGCCGCCACATCTCCCGCTCCCCGCCCGGCACCCAAGGCGACCGAAGGAAAGGGTCAGGTCCTGGCCCCGATCGTCGGCACTGTCACCAAAGTCTTGGTAAAAGTCGGTGAGGCTGTCAAAGAGAACCAACCGCTGGTCGTGCTCGACGCCATGAAGATGGACACTTACGTCAACTCCTCTCGCAACGGAGTCGTAGCCTCGGTGGATTGCGCCGTTGGAGACAGCGTCAGCCTGGGGCAGCAACTGCTGACCTTGGAGTAAACGCTCATGAGCGAACTTCTGAACAACCTGGTCACATACCTTCAATCCACAGGGTTCTTCCACATGACGTGGCAGAACGGTGTCATGCTGGCAGTCTCCCTAGTCCTTCTCTATCTGGCCATCGTCAAGAAGTTCGAGCCCTTACTGCTGATCCCGATCGGCTTCGGAGCCTTGGCCGCCAACATCCCGCTGGCCAACCTGATGGCGCCTCCCCACGGTCAGGAGATCGGCGGCCTCTTCTACTACCTCTACCACGGGGTGAAGCTGGAGATCTTTCCGCCTATCATCTTCCTGGGCATCGGGGCCATGACCGACTTCGGCCCCCTCATCGCCGCGCCCCGTACCCTTCTGCTGGGGGCGGCCGCCCAGTTCGGGATCTTCTCCACCCTACTGGGAGCGACGGCCCTAGGCTTCACCGCCAAGGAGGCCGGTTCGATCGGCATCATCGGCGGCGCCGACGGGCCGACCGCCATCTTCACCACCGTCCACCTGGCGCCCCACCTGTTGGGCCCGATCGCCGTGGCCGCATACTCCTACATGTCCCTGGTCCCCTTGATCCAGCCCCCCATCATGCGGTTGTTAACCACCCGCAAGGAGCGGCGGATCGAGATGAAAGAACTGCGCCCTGTGAGCCGACGGGAGAAGATCCTCTTCCCGATTCTGGTCACCATCTTCTGCTCCATGCTGGTTCCCCCTGCCGCGGCCCTGATCGTGATGCTCATGTTCGGCAACCTTCTCCGTGAGGTCGGCATCGCCGAACGGCTGGTCAAGACCGCCCAAAACGAGCTGATCAACATCGTGACCATCTTTCTGGGCCTTTCGGTGGGCATCACCATGGACGCCTCCTTCCTGAACGTCAAGACCTTGGGTATCATCGTCCTCGGCGCCTGCGCCTTCGCCTTCGCCACCGCCGCAGGCGTGTTGCTGGCCAAGTTCATGAACCTCTTCACCCGGGACAAGATCAACCCGCTCATCGGCTCGGCGGGAGTCTCCGCGGTCCCCATGGCCGCACGGGTCTCCCACAACGTCGGTCAGGAGGAGAACCCTCAGAACTACCTGCTCATGCATGCCATGGGACCGAACGTGGCCGGAGTCATCGGTACCGCCGTCGCCGCGGGGGTGCTCATCTCGATTCTGAAGTAGGAAGGCTCTGGGTTATCGTCGCCCCGGCATGATCAGGGTCTGATCCTCCCGGTGAAGGTTTGAAATCCGGAGGTTTTGGGGGAGGGTGCCCATGGAGTTCAGCGAACTGCTTTTCGACCTCTACTTCTTGTCGACACAGATTCAAGGGTGGGGCAACGACTTGTCCGGCCTGGAGTTCGCCGACGAACGGGGGCACCTGGACGAGGGCGAGGTCGACCGGCTCCGCGAGACCGAGCGGAGGTTGACCCAGGCGCAGAAACTCGCGAAGGCCCGCCTGGCGGAGATTCGTGAGCTTCATTGCGCCGACTTCTCCGCCCACCTCGACGTTGTCGAATCCCGCCTGGCGGAGCTTGAAGCCGCCACCGCTGGCCCAATGCGGGAGTTTGACCGGCTCATGCTCTCGGACCTGAAGACCCATCTGGCCCAGGTGCGCAGAAACGAAGAGACGAAGTTTTCTGTCTGGTGGGGCTTCTTCTACATCCGAAGGCTTCTCGGCGAATCTGACGATTGCCGCTTCACGGCGAAGGATCTGCCGGAGAAGGCCCGGCCTGTGGAGGTCTACTGCCCGGCCTGCTCCGGAGCCAACGACCTCACCGGGGCCCTGGACCTCTTCCTGCCTCCGACCGAAAAGCCCTACGGGACCGTCACGCTCCTCGACGAGTACCTCTGCCACCATTGCCGTCAGCGCTACCGGGCGCTTCTGAGGGTACGGCTTCGAGAACCTCGGGGGGTCGAGATCGTCAACGTCGACTTCCCCCAAGTCCGCATCGACTGGTAACGGGACATGGCCGCCGTCCGCCCTCCCTGTTCGTGCCGTTCCCGTCGTTCGCGGTTCATGATTTTCAACCGACGTGTCCGCTGGAATTTTAACCGCGAAAGGCGCGAAAACCGCGAACAAAAAAGGGAGAGACCAAGGAGAGTTTTCCCCTCCCTCAAGAGAGGAGACCGAGAGCCAAGATGGAAGAATTGGCCCTCAGTAAAAGAGCGTGTCCGCAGTAATTTTAACCGCGAAAGGCGCGAAAACCGCGAACAAAAAAGGAATGTCCGTTGTAGCTTCGGACATCACTAAAATGGAGTGTTCCCTGTAGCCCCGAAACGGTTCCGGGGGGAGAGCGGGGAAAAGTAAAACGGAGTGTCCGTTGTAACTCTAACCGCGAAAGTTTGTACGGTCTGCTTCTACTTGTTCGTGCAGTTCGCGTTGTTCGCGGTTCATGGAATTCAAAGGGAGTGGCTGTTAGAATTTTAACCGCGAAAGGCGCGAAAACCGCGAACAAAAAAAGGAAGCGTCCCCTGGAGAATCACCGTTTCTCCGGTTCCCCTGGGAAGGAACTCTGCCCTCCGCAAGCCCTTGGTTCTAAGGCGTTCAGTGAAGGAAGACCGCCGCGAGCAGGACGGTGAACTCCACCAACTCGCTGCATGCGCCCAGGGTGTCTCCCGTCACTCCGCCCAGCCTTTTCATACACCAGAGGCCGAAGAGCTCGCAGACCAATACCCCCAGGGCGAGCGACTCCAACCCTTTGAAAGCAAAGAGGGCGTAGAGGATCACGGCGGCTCCGCCCAGGGAGACGATCCGTTGGCCCAACCCCGCACCCTCCACGAACCCCCTGGCCGTTCCCCCCTCCAACCTCGCGTAGGGTAAACCTGCGGCAAGTTCAACCTGTGCTGCCCGGGAGGCCACATAGGCGGCGACGATCCAGATTCCGGCGCGAAGCTGCCAGAGTCTCACGAGAACGATCCATTTGCCTAGACAGAGAGAGATCAGCGCAAGCACTCCGAAGACCCCTACCCGCGAGTCTTTCATGATCTTAAGCATTCGCTCCCTGTCGCCCAAGCTCCCGAAACTGTCGGCCCAGTCCGAGAGACCGTCGAGGTGGAGCCCTCTCGTGAGGAGGACTCCGCCCCCGAGCGCGGCGAAGGCCGCCGCCTCGGGCCATTTTTGAGAGGCCGCCCAATCCACGGCACCGGCAAAGCCATAGACGATCCAGCCCATGGTTAAGCCGACCACGGGAAACCAGAAAAGCGCAGAGGCCATGGATTCGGCCTCTCTCCCCGGGACAGGCAGGATCGTGAGAGTCCTGAAGGCCGTCACGAGGGCCTGAAAAGCCCCCCTGATCCTCTTCACTCTCTCCTCTCTCCGGTGACCCCGGCCCCTTCAAAGGTCGCCATCTGGTTGTAGACTTTCACGGCCCCTTCCACGATACCCATCGCGAGGGCGGCCCCTGTTCCCTCCCCCAGTCGCATTCCTAGATCCAGAATCGGCCGGGCTCCCACCCTCTCGAGAAGGAGGGCGTGACCTCGCTCCTGAGAGAGGTGGCTGAAGAAGAGATACTCCTTCACCCTCTCGCAGGTCTTGCAGGCCACCAAGGCCCCCGCCGTCGAGATGAAGCCGTCCACGACCACGGGGATCCTGTGGGCGGCACCCCCGATGCAAAGCCCCACGATCCCGGCGATTTCGAGTCCGCCGACGGCGGCCAGTGCCCCTAGCGGGTCCGTCAACCTCGCCCTGTTCACCCGGAGGGCCCTCCCGATGACATCGATCTTGTGCCTAAGCATGGCGTCGCCGATTCCGGCACCCCGGCCGGTGGCCTCTTCCACATCACAGGGTAAAAGTGCGGCCAGGAGAGCCGAAGAGGGAGTAGTGTTACCGATCCCCATCTCGCCGGTACCCAGCAACGTTACACCGTCCTGGTAAGCGCATTGGGCGAGCTCGATCCCGACCTCAACAGCCCTAAGGGCTTCGGCTTCGCTCATGGCCGGGCCTTTGGCCATATTGTCGGTCCCGTGCCTCACCTTCTTCCCGATCAAACCCGGTGTCTCCGGAAAATCATAGTCCACCCCAATATCGACGACCACCGCCTCCACTCCTGTGTGCTTGGAGAGAACGTTGACACCCGCACCACCCGCAACCATGTTGAGCACCATCTGGCGGGTCACCTCCTTGGAGTAGCATGTAACCCCTTCGTCGACCACTCCATGATCCGCCGCAAACGTATAGATACGCTTCTTTCCAAGCTTGGGCGCGTCGGTCCCCGTCATCCGGCAGTACATGGCGGCGATCTCCTCCAGGAAACCGAGGCTCCCGATAGGCTTCGTGAGACGGTCGAGGTGCCGACGCGCGCTCCTTTCCACTTCCTCGTCGGGGGGATCGATCCTCTCAAGGACTCCTCTCAAACCGTAGTCGTTCATTTTTCTCTCTCCTTCAACACAAGCGGTAGTCCACAGGACATGAAGAGGACCGTATCCGCCGCCGCCGCGACCCTCTGGTTCACCTCTCCGGCCAGATCCCGGTACTCCCGGGTGGCCCTCTCCTGCGGGACGATGCCCATGCCGACCTCGTTCGTCACGATAACGAGGGTGCAAGGGGGGGATTTCAGCGTCTTCAGGAACGACTCTACAGGGCGGAGCCATTCCTCCGGTTCCCGAAAACGGTAGAGGAGGTTGCCGAGCCAGACGGTGAGGCAATCGATGACCGCCACCTCCGTCCCTGTCGGCAAAGAGGCGATGGCACCGGACAGGTCGACCGGTTCTTCCACCGTCACAAAGCCGTCGCCGCGCTCCCGACGATGCGCGGCGATTCTCTTCTCCATCTCGAAGTCCAAAGGCTCAGCGGTGGCAATGAACGCTTTTCGCCTATAGCCGGAGGCGAGCTCGAGAGCCTTCCGGCTCTTCCCGCTCCTGGCTCCTCCGGTCAGCAAGATCACCCTCTTGTTCATACCATCAACCTCCTAAGGGTCTCCAGAGATCTATGAAGCTCTGTTTCCCCAAAGACCTCAAGGGTTACCACCCTATCGGACATGCCCCCTTCGGCCGCGGCGAGGACGCTTCGTACCTGCGAGTCTGAGAGCGTAGAGATCTCCTTGTGGTCCACCCCTTTTTCCACTCCATGCAGGTGTATCACCCGGATAGCCTCTTTGTAGCGTTCGATCGCCGCGCTCGAGTCGTAGCCGTAAAGCCAGAGATGGCCGACGTCGAGGCAGACCGAGAGAGCAAACTCCGAGACGATCTCCTCCACCAGACTGAAGGGGTAATCCAGCGTCTCCACCGCCAACATCCGACCCGGAACCGCTCCCACGAGCCGTTCCAGAGAAAGACGGTGCTGGTCCTGCCAACGGGAAAGGTCTTCCGAGGGCGAAACACCGCGCCTGTCACCGTGGAGGTGAATGACATAAGAGAAGGGCCGGAGAGGGAGGGTCCTATGGATGACGCGTAGACACTTTTCCACCGATGCGGCCCGCCGCTTCTCCTCCTTGGCGCCGAGAAAAACATCAAGAGGCAGATGAACCGTATAGGTCAGCTCCCTCTCACCGGCAATGTCGGCGAGTTCGGCGATTGCGGCTTCGTCGGGAATGTTGGAGAGTTCGTCGGATTCAAAGAGCACAAGCTCAATATCGTCAACTTTGTCCGCAAGGTACCTGACGTTGGGGAGGATATCGTCCGGGATGATGTAAGAGACCGTTCCCAGCCTGAAAGGGAAACAGCCTTTCAGGCTCTTTCTCAGGGAATCCACTTTTTCCCTCCTACCAACAGCCAGAGGAAGAAGGGTCCGCCCAGAAGGGCCGTTACCGCGCCAACCGGCATCTCCCCCGGCGACGTAACCGCCCTGGCCACCGTGTCGCAAAGGATGAGGAAGGTCCCTCCCAGCAGAAGTGTCGCAGGGAGAAGGTAACGATGGTTGTTCCCGATAATCAGCCGGGCCACATGGGGCGCGATCATCCCCACAAACCCTATGGGCCCGCAAACGGAGACGACTCCCCCCACGGTCAGGGAGGTGGTCAGGAAGAGCGCCCTCCTTGTCCGTTGGACACACACCCCCCGGCTGGCGGCAAGGTCGTCGCCTGTGGAAAGGAGGTTGAGCTCCTTGGTGAAAGCTGCAATGAAGACCGTCCCGATGAGCGTGAAGGGAAGCAGGTTGACCACGCTGCCGAAGCCCACGGTGCTGAGGCTGCCCATGAGCCATCTCAAGAGTTTATAGGAGTTGTGGAAATCACTGGTGGTCTGAACCATAAGGATCAAGCTGGAGAAGAAGAAGCTGATCGCAACTCCCGAGAGCAACATCGTGGAAGGGGAGAAACGGTTCCTCCTGCCGGTGAGGCCGAAGACCAACACCATCGAGAGTGCGGCCCCCAGGAAGGCGAAGAGCGCGGAACCGGATATCCCCAACACGGTAAAGGTCAGGCCCAACCGAATCTGGAGCGCCGCACCGAAGGAGGCTCCACTGGCCACACCCAGAGTCGATTCCGTGGCCAGAGGGTTGCGGAACATCGCCTGAAAGACCATCCCGCTGACGGCGAGGGCGGCTCCGGCCAAGAAAGCCGTCAGAACCCGCGGCAACCTGAGGGTCCAGAAGATCGATGCCTCCACATCCGATGAGCCGGGATGGAGCGCCGCGCCCAGGGCTGTGAGCTTCGTCCCCAGGAAGGGAGCAACCGCCAGGGAGGCTACCGCAAGTGCGCCCAGGCCGATGAGCCACGCCTCTCTCTTTCTCTTCAAAGCGCTCCTCCTATCGGCAAGAGTACAGGCCGGTCGGAGTCTTGCGACGTGTAAACCGAAAAACGTGTTCCATAGAGCTTTTCAGCCACTTTTCCCGAGAGAAGCGCCGACGGAGTCCCCTGGAAGAAGAGCTCTCCCCCACGAAACGCCAAGATGCGGTCACTCTCTCCGACTGCCTGGTTGATGTCGTGGGTGACCGACAGCAACGTCACGCCCTGCTCGCGGTTCATCTTGCTAAGAAGATCAAGACACCCCACCTGGTGACCGTAATCGAGAAAGGCCGTAGGTTCGTCAAGCAGAAGGATCTTGGCACCCTGGGCGAGGGCGGCGGCGATGAAGACAAGCTGCCTCTCCCCGCCGCTGAGAGAATTCATCGGCCTCTCGGCGAGAGGGGAGAGGCGGGTCTGCCGAAAGATCTCTTCGACAAAGGCCCTGTCTTCCCGACGGACAAAGGTAAAGGGCCCCATCTGGGGGTAGCGGCCCATGAGGACAAACTCTTCCACGGTGAAGAGAATCGACCGCCCCCCCGCCTGGGGCACATACCCTACCATACCTGCGAGCCTTCGCTGGCTCATTGAGGCTATGGACTCACCGAAGAGGGAAATCTCTCCTCCCCAGCCGGCGAGGATTCTGTCGATACACTTGATCAACGTTGACTTTCCCGCACCGTTCGGTCCGATGATCGACACGTATTCTCCCTCCTGAACGTCGAAGGAGACGTTCTTGAGGACCGGCTCTTGACGGTAGGAAAAGTTTAGCCCGCGAACACGGAGGGCGGGGCGGATCACGGTCTGCTCCAGTCGACTTCCGGATGCACGGCCTTTGCGACGTCTTCAAGAATGTTCAGAAGCCTTGTTCCCGGAACAACCATATAGTCCCCGGTCAGGGCGTAGACCCTCCTGTTCCTGACAGCAGAGATGTGAAAGAAGGCCTTCCAGTCAGCCTGGATCCTTGATGCTTCCGATTCCGATCTCTCCGGGGCAAGGTCGAGGATGACCTCCGGGTTCAGCCTGATCATCCCTTCCGCGGAGAGAAGAGGGGTCTTAACGGCATCGCCTCTGCAGACGTTCACACCTCCGGCAATCCCGATAATCTCATCGTAAAATGTTCCTTCCCTGGCGGCGTAAACCTCGTTGACATCGGCCCCCATGGCCCTTCCCATGGACAGGAGCACCCTGGGCCTCCGGAGACCCTCGGTTCTCCGCCTGACCCGTTCGATTCCGTCTTTGATCCGCGACACGATCTTCCGGGCCCTCTCCTCTTCACCTAGGGCCCCGCCGATCTGGGTGACCGACTTTAGAATGCCCGATATGGTGTTCTGGTTGACCACGAGAGTCTTGAGCCCCAGGCCGTTGAGCTTGGCGGAGACTTCATGGTTTTCCACGGTGACGACCACCAGATCCGGCCTGAGCCTGAGGATGGCTTCGAAACTCGGGTCTATGTACCCGCCGATTTTCGAAATCTTCCTCGCTTCCGGGGGATAAAAGCAGTAACGGGTCACGCCCACGAGTCTGTCGCCGCCCCCCAGGGCAAAAATGGTCTCCGTAATACTCGGCGCAAGGGAGACCACCCGCTTGGCAGGAGACAAAACCGCTTTTGCAGGGTTCTGTGCCTCTCTCGACCCGCAGGCGCCACACAAGAGAAGCACCAAAATCCAGGCAACGCAGGAAAGCTTTCTCACTTCCTCCTCCCTTTGGATTCCCCAAGAGGCAAAGACTCCCTGCTCTCCCCTTCAAGAAGAGGCAGAGCCAAGCAGTTGCCAACAGAACGGGGCGCTCCGGTCTTGAAAGAGATTGCGTGGTGGAAGAGAGGGCCGTCGTACACAAAGGTGTGGAACTCTCCGCTCTCGCCGCAGGAATCGATACCCATAGCTTCAAGCTCCTGAACCAAGTTCTCGTCGAACTGTCGGCCTAAAAACTCGGCAGGGATCCGTTCCTTGCTGACAACAACCAGAATCGCCTGAAAGCCTGCTCCCAAGAACTCCCGAACAAGTTCTCTTCGGTTCCCCCGCCAGAGAGGCTCGTGCTCAGTCACTCCGGACTCGCGGCAGACCCTCTCCACCCACTCCCGATGAGGTTCGAGATCGATGTCGCCGAAGACCCCATGGACGATCCCCTGGGCCTTGAAGAGTTCGATACTCTTCTTGAGCTGAGCCTCATAACTCTCCCAGCTCGCGTTTGCCATGAGTATGGGGATCCCCAAGGCCTCCGCATGGGCGGTAAGCATCTGGGGAGAGAGGCCATGAGAGCGGGAGCTCTCCCCCGTCTCGTCCAGCATTGTCAGAAGCGATGAGCAGAGGTGCCCTCCCTGGACCATCCGGTAGAGTGCGAGCGTGGAGTCCTTTCCTCCGCTCCAGGAGGCGAAAAAACGGAGCCCTTTCCTTGTCGAACTCTCGCCGGTCATGGAACGCTCCCTTCTGGACCTGCTGGAAGCCCCTTTGTTAAGCGTCTTCCCCGGTCACACCGGAACGGGAAGGTGCAAAGATTGCGAAAAGTTCTTCTCATGTTAAGCTCTCTTGGAACATCTCCTTTCCCAAAGGTAGCTGGATTCAAAAGGGCGCGGCCAAACCGCGAGGGAGGAGAAATCCCGTAGAAGGGAGCCTACGCCGGGCGGTCCTACCGAGCGGCGCCGCCGTAGTCGTCATGAGAGGACCTCCGCCATTGGTTTTGAATCCCTTGGAGGTTCCACCAACCCCAAGAGGTCTGTCGTCAGGATTGGAGTGTCCAGGGAGAAGTCCCCGCACAAAAAGGAGATCGTCACTTTTGCTTCTACCATCCCAGCCTCCGAAGATGTAGAAAGAATCCGCAATCAGGCAGGTCTTCTGGCTCTCGGATCAACCTACTTCCGATGTCTTCCCGTCCGAAGACGGTGACTGGGTACCGGTTTCGTCCCCGATTACAGCGGCGGGCCCGCGACGGTTTCACACCGTCTTCCCTCTTGGTCTCGGATACCTCCGAAAAACCTGACCGCGTAGACTTCAACAAGTTGAAACAGTTTAAACAACCTTCTCTCTCCTGTCAAGAGAGGACCATCCCTCCGCAAAGATCCTAGGCCCTGCCGCCTACCTTAGGACAAGGGGGAGGAGTTGGACAAAGACTCCCTGGGAAACCCGTCTAGGGCTCTGAGAGGAAAGGAACAAAGACGAGAGAGAAGAAGGAGAGGAGCCTCTCCCCCACACCGCTTGACAAGTGTGAGGGGTGGTCATACAATGGGTAGACCATTTTCGGTGCGCGAAAGCGCTTAATAGGGAAAAGAGTTAAAAGCTCTTGCGTTCCCAGACACTGTGAAAAGGTTAGGCTGTTCATATGTCACTGCGAAAGCGGGAAGGCGAACAGCCTGCGGAGCCTTAAGCCAGGAGACCTGCCGAAAAGGGATTGGTTTTGTATCCCTCTGTGCGAAGGGTTATAGAGCTGCAGAAGGTCTTCTTCTACCTTACTCCTCTGCAATCGTAACCCTCCTCAGAAAAAATTTGAGGAGGACAACTCATGAAGCTTCACGAATTTCAGGCCAAAGAGATCCTGAAAAAGTACGGGATCAAAGTCCCGGACTCTCTGGTCGCTCACTTTCCCGAAGAGGCATGGATGCACTCGATGGTGATCGGGTATCCATGTATGCTGAAATCTCAGGTACTCACAGGCGGCCGCGGAAAAGCAGGAGGCATCAAGCGATGCGTCTCCTCTTCGGAGGTACGTGAGAGTGCCAAAGCCATGTTCGGCCATGCGCTGACGACCAATCAAACCGCAGATCAAAGGCTCACCGTACGCAGATTGCTGATCGAACAGTGCGTGAATATTGCCCAGGAGTTCTACTTTTCGATTCTGATCAGCAACGAAACCCGCTCGCCCATGATCCTTGTCGCCCGCCAGGGGGGCATGGAGATCGAAGAGCTCTCCGCAAAAGGCCCCCAGAACATTCTCTCCATTCCCGTTAACCCCTACGCCGAACTGCGCGCCTTCCACATACGGGAGATCCTCTCCTGCCTCGGAATCAGCAAAGAGAGGCATGAGTACTATGAGTTTTTCAGAAAGCTCTACCGCATCTTTATCGACACGGACTGTATGATGCTGGAGATCAACCCGCTGGTGATCGACAAGACCCTCAACCTCATCCCCGTAGACGTCAAGATGGACATCGACGAGAACGCCCTCTTCCGTCAGCGGGATATCGCCAGGCTACGGGACATGAGCGAGCTTGAGCCGTTGGAAGCGGAGGCGAGGTTGTCCGACCTCAACTTCATCAAACTCAACGGAACGGTAGGATGTATGGTTAACGGCGCGGGCTTGGCCATGGCCACCATGGACTTCATCGCCTTGGCCGGGGCTCGGCCGGCCAATTTCTTGGATGTCGGCGGCGTGGCGACGCCTGAAACCATCGCCCTGGGCATGGAGATTCTCCTGAAAGACCGGTCTATTCAGGCTATTTTCATCAACATATTCGGGGGAATCGTCCGATGCGACAAGGTTGCCGCCGGAATCGCCGCGGCGGCGGAGAGGCTTCACCCATCGGTACCGGTGATCATCCGCCTGAGCGGATCAAACGTTTCGCAGGCCCTGGAGATCCTCGAAAAGAGTGACATGGATTTCATGACGGCGGATACCGTTGAAGAGGCCTCGAGAATCCTGAAGAAAGTCTTGGGAACGGCAACCGAGGGAGGGAACTGATATGTCCGTTGGAATCCACGCTTCATCACGAATTCTTGTTCAAGGGATTACCGGGAAGGAAGGTCTTTTTCATACGGGGCTCTGCCTTGAATACAGAACAAACATCGTCGCCGGTGTCACGCCCGGGAAAGAGGGTGCACTGGTACACGGCGTCCCTGTCTACGACACAGTTCACGAAGCCAAAGAGCGGCACGACCCGGACACATCGCTCATCTTCGTACCTCCTATTCACGGCGCCGACGCCCTCCTGGAGGCGATTTTTGCGGGGATTAAAAACATTGTCTGCATCACCGAAGGAATCCCCGTCCACGACATGATGAAGGTAAAACGGATCGCAGACACCTACGGCTCCGTGCTACTTGGTCCAAACTGCCCAGGCATCATCTCTCCCGGAGAGGCGAAAGCCGGAATCATGCCGGCACACATCTTTCAGAAGGGGTCCGTGGGAGTCATATCCCGCAGTGGGACCCTCTTGTACGAAGCCGCCGATCAGATTGTTCAGGCGGGCCTCGGTATCTCCACCGCCTTGGGGATCGGCGGCGACCCGATCACGGGAACGGATTACCGTTTCTGGCTTGAGGCCTTCGAAAAGGACGACCAAACGGAAGCGGTCCTGATGATCGGGGAGATCGGCGGAACGAAAGAAGAAGACGCCGCAGACTTCATCAAGAGAAGAATGACCAAGCCCGTGATCGCGTTTATCGCGGGCAGAAGCGCTCCTTCCGGCAAGCGGATGGGACACGCGGGCGCGATCATCAACGGCGGCAAAGGCACTGTCGCTTCTAAAGAGCAGGCCTTTTCCGAAGCCGGCGTCGAGGTCATTGAGAGTCTCTCCGATATCGGGACTTCGGTGCGAACGCTGATACGGCGGGGATAAGCGATGCTCGATTTCGTGATAACCCTTCTCCTCTTTTCTTCGATGGAGGCCGTTTCAAAGCCGCTGATGGCCCTGCTAAACCCCGAAGCCCTCACGCTCTACAGGTTTCTGGCGGGGTTTGCGGTTCTCCTTTCTCTCGCCTGGGTGACAGGAAGGCTCCCCGAGAACCGCAAACCCATACGTAAGGCTATGCCGCCGATGGCCCTATGCGGTTTCCTGAACGTCTTCTTTTCCATGACCATGCTGCAGAAGGCCGTATCGGCAGGTTCGGCCTCCACGGCGGCCCTGATCTTCTGCTCCAACCCCTTGTTCGTGTTTATGCTGGACACCTGGGTGAACAAGAAGAGGGCGACTCTCAAACAGACGATCGGAATCATCCTCGCCTGCTCCGGGCTGATTCTGGTCTTCATCCAGACTCTCAGCTTCTCGGCGGGATCGCTCTACGCCCTTGCGGCGTCGCTCTCCTTCGCACTCTATACCATCATCAACAAAAGGGTGACCAGGAGCGTTCACCCCCTTACGGTGAACGTTGTCTCCTTTTTCTGGGGGCTGCTCTGCCTGGGCGTCTACGCATGGCTGGCCCGGGTTCCCCTGCGCATTCCGAACACGCTCTGGCGCGACCCGATCCTGGCAGGGGATTTTCTCTATCTTGGCCTCCTGGTGAGCGGCGTGGCCTACATCACCTTCATGAGGACGATCAGACGGTTTTCGGCGACTTCCGCCTCGGTGGTCTTTCTCATGAAACCGGTCTTGGCGGCGCTCTTCTCCTTCGCACTGCTCCATGAGAGTGTGGGGTTGCTCTTTCTGGCAGGCATGGCTCTGGTGGGAGCCGGAAGCTACTGCGTCATGAAGGGTTAAGGGTCTGGCCCTTACCTTTCTCTGATCCTGGAACGAAGTCCGCCCAACCGCCGACAAGGAAATGCTCGCTGGGATCAGAGAAATAACGGAGTGTCCGTTGGAATTTAACCGCGAAAGGCGCGAAATACGCGAACAAAAAAGGAATGTCCGTTGTAGCTTCGGACATCACTAAAATGGAGTGTTCCCTGTAGCCCCGAAACGGTTCCGGGGGGAGAGCGGGGAAAAGTAAAACGGAGTGTCCGTTGTAACTCTAA
>Ga0209098_1000674_pt1 | contig 36280 bp, 19 predicted proteins | sample AD_JPNHW1_MetaG_FD_184429 | JGI IMG/M metagenome (GOLD analysis project Ga0209098, IMG submission 184429) | Active sludge microbial communities of municipal wastewater-treating anaerobic digesters from Japan - AD_JPNHW1_MetaG (SPAdes) (version 2) | ecosystem: Engineered > Bioreactor > Anaerobic...
CTCTCGGGAGATTCGTCAAACGTGGAGCTGACGACCTCGCCCTTGGTGTGGCGCCGGAAATCGGTCACCTCCTCGGGGCGCTCGTCGACGAGAAGGATGATCAGCTTCACCTCGGGGAAGTTGGCCGAGACGGAGTTGGCGATGTTCTGCATCAGCACCGTCTTGCCGGTGCGCGGCGGGGCGACGATCAGGCCGCGCTGGCCGAAGCCGATCGGCGTGACGATGTCGACCAGACGCATCGAGATGTCCTTCGACTCGGACTCGGGAACCTCGAGCAGGATGCGCTTGAGCGGATAATACGGTTCGAGCTCCTCGAACGGCGTGACGGTCGCCAGCAGCTCGGGCGCACGGCCCATCGCGGAGACGATCTTCACGGCGGCCGGGCAACGCTCGTTGCCCTGCGGCGCCTGCACCTGCACCTCGAGCTGCACACCACGCTTGAGGCCGTACTTCTTCACAAGGCTCTCCGGCACGAACGTGTCGTCGGGATAAAGCCGGTAGTTGTCGTGGGCGTGGACGATGAAGCCGTAGCCGCGGTCGGTGAGGTCGAGCCAGCCGCGGTCGACAATCGGACGCTTCTGCTCGGCGGCATGCTGGAGAATCCCCTTCAGGATCTGGAAACGATTCGGGACGCCGTCAAAGGTCACGCCCTGCTGGCGCGCGAGATTGCCGAGGTCGGCGAGCGAAAGCGGCGCAAGGTCGCAGATCGCGATCGGATCGCCGCCGGCGCTGCCGATGTCGGCCGCGAGCGTGTCCAGCGCGGCAAGATCGATGAAGCGCTCGGTTTGCGGCAGGTCGCCGGTGACCTGGACAAAGTTCGGCGGAGGGGGCTGTTGCGGGCCGCGCTCGCGTTCGAAACGGTTGCCACGGTCGTGCCGGCCACCGCGATCACCACGGCCGCCGCGGTCTCCGCGGTCGCCGCGATGATGACCGCCGCCGCCTTGCTCGAACTGGCCGCCGCCGTGACCGCCACCCTGCTCGGGCTGACCGCCGCCGGGCGCCTGCTGGCCACCCTGCCCCTGCGACTGCTGGCGGAGGAGCTTGGCCTTCTTCTTCTCAAGTTTGAGCTGCTTCCAGTACTCGCGGCCGAAACGCTTGCCGGGAGGAAAACCACCGGGCTGCTGTTGCTCGCCGCCCTGCCCGGCCGACTGGGCACCGGGCTCGCCAGCGGACGCTGGCGCGGGCTCGGACGCAAACGATTCGCTCGACGCCTGCACCTGGGGCGCCTGCTCGCCGAGGCGTTCGGCCGCCGGCGGGGGCGCTTCGTCGGGAGAAAAGGACAACACTTCCTGCTGCGGGGCCGGGCGGAACTCCGGTTCCGGCGCCGGTGCGGGCGCGCGCTCGATCCTCGGCTCGGGCACCGGCACGGCAGGCGCTTCGGCTGCGGGCGCGGACTCGACCGCCGGCGAAGGTTCTTCGGCTGAGGCTGACTTGCGCCGGGTGGTGCGCGGCGCGGCCGCGGGCTTGCCGCGGGTCAGGCGCGAGGTGCGCTTCTTCGGGGCCGGGCTCTCGGAATCGGGCGAGGCGGCGCTGTTGTCGGAGTCTTTCGACGGGCGGGGAGTGTCCATTGCGGAACGGGAAGGGATGAGGACCGGCGACGGTGCGCGCGGCGGAGATGGAGGGTCGGAGGTGTTGGCTAGTGCCAGCGACCGGCGAGCGAGGCGACCTGTTCCCTAAGGAAATCGATGGACCCGTCGTTTAGCAGGACGAAGTCTGCGGCGGCGATTTTCCGGGGGAGCGGAAGCTGCTTGGCGATCCGTGCGGCGGCGAGGTCGGGAGGGACTCCGCGCGCCTGCAGCCGTGACAATTGCTGGGGCGACGATGTGGCCACGCAGACGGTGGAATCAAACCAATTCTCCAGCCCCTTCTCGAAGAGCAACGGCACCTCCACCACCCACCGCGCGCCCAAATCGCCGGCCAGCGCTGCCCTCCACGACTCGCGCACCAGCGGGTGCAGCAACGCCTCCAGCCACAGCCGGTTCTCGTCGTTGCCGAAAACCTGCGTCGCCACCGCCGCCCGCTCGAGCCGCCCGTCAGCCCCGACCACCTCGCGCCCGAAACGCGCCGCGACCGCCGCCACCACATCCGCCCGCGGCAACAGCTCGTCGCGCACGATCCGGTCGCAGTCCACCGTGCGGAAACCGAACTCGGCGAAGAGCTTGGTCGCGGTGGACTTGCCACACCCCATGCCGCCGCTCAATCCCAGCACGAGGCGCGGGCGCGGCCAGTCCGGCGGCGGTTGGCGCTGCGAGACAACGCCTGCGCCAGACCGGAAGTGGGAGCAAGTGGTATGCATCGGCGTAGGCACGGACGTTGCCCGTACCTCCAACCTCCGGCAACCCCCTTCTGGGACCGCACCGCCGCCAGACAGCGGCCGGCAGGCTGGGCACAGATTCACCGGTAAACCATGCGGCACACTTGCCGATACTCATCCGGAGCCAGCGCGCCCACCCCACGACACCATGCATCCCCGCCCCCTGCCTCCCCCTCCGGCCTAGCCCATGCACGCGCCGCTGGACTATTTCCTCTTCGCTACCGGTGCCGCCGCCCTCGGCGCGGGACTCGCATTGTTCACCACCCGGGAGGGCGCCTCCAACCGCCCCCGCATCCTGGCCGTGGCAACCATGCTCTGTGCCGTGCCCGCGTGGCTGAAACTGGCATCGCTGAGCGCGCCGGTGTTGCCAGGCCTCGAGATATCCTCCGCCGCGGCACTAGCCCTCCCGGTGCTGAGCACCATCGCCGCACTCGCGACGCTCCTGCGCGCCCGGCGACCATCTTCACGGCGGATTGTACTGTGCGGCCTGCTGCTCGGCAACTGCCTGTTCGCCGGCTGGGCCGTCGCGGAGTGGAACGGCCATGTCACCGACACCCAGCTGCGGCGAGCCGTCGTCCGCCAAGCCACAGCATTGGCATCCACCATCGACCCCGAGACCGTCGCGACACTGGCCTTCGACGCCACCGACACCCAGCGACCGGAATTCCAGCGGCTCTGCGCGCAACTCGTCGACCACGGCCGCGTCGCCGGGCTGCGCAGCATCTACACTCTCGCCCAACGCGACGGCCACCTGCGCTTCGGCCCCGAAAACATCCCGCCCGGCGATCCGCTCGCCTCGCCACCTGGCACCATCTACGAACAGCCCGAGACAGAAATCTTCGAGGTATTTCGCACCGGACAACCCCTTGCCGACGGGCCGAACACCGACGAGTACGGGACCTTCGTCTCGGGCCTCGCCCCCGTCATCGATCCGGTTTCCGCCGAAGTCGTTCTGCTGGTCGGCATCGACCTCGAAGCCGCCACTTGGGGAAAGACCATCGCCCGCTCGCGGCTCGCCATGATGGGATGGACCGCCGTGCTCCTCGCGCTGCTCGGCATCGGCCTGCACACCCGGCGGGATCGTTCCGCAGAAGCCACCGCCGCGCAGACCGCCCCCTGGCTGGTCGCCGGCATCGGCCTGACCATCACGCTCGCGCTCGCCCTCGCCCTTCACCGCCGCGAAGGGATCGTGGCCGATGAGGACTTCAAACGCATCGCCTCCGCGCACACCGAACTCGTCGGCACCGCCTTCCGCAATTTCCGCAACAACCTCGCCTCACTCGCCCGCTTCTGCGACAGCGACTCCACCCCCGATGCAGCCCGTTTCGCCGCCTTCGCCGAACCGCTGACCCGCAGCGCCTTCGCACAGGCCTTCGAATGGTGCCCGGCCATCGCCCCCTCCGAACTCGCCCGGTTCGAGACCTCGATGCGGCTGTCCGGTTTCCCCGGTTACACGGTGACCGCCCATCCCGCAGCGCCGGCAGCGCGCCCGGCCGCGCTCCACGTCCCCGTCGCCTACGCCGCCCCCGTCGCCGCCAACGCCACCATCCTCGGGCTCGATCTGGCCAGCGACCCCAGCCGCCACACCGCGCTCGAAACCGCCGCCTCGACCCGCCTGCCCTCCGCCACCGCCCCCGTCAGCATCGTCCAGATCGGCGGCAGCGCCACCGGCATGGTCGCAGCCCACCCCGTTTTCGAACCGAAGTCCGGCATCGTGCGCGGCTTTGCCGTCGGGGTGCTCAACCTTCCGTTCATACTGAACCACAGCCTGTCCATCGACCGAAGCGCCGGTCGCATCGTCGCTCTGAGACTGGTCGACATCACCGCCCCCGCCCCCCGGCTGCTCGCCACCCACGCCGATGCCACCGGCACCCCTGCCGGCATCGAACCGGCCGACACCCTCGCCCCCCTCTTCCTCTTCGACCGCTCTTGGGCTGTCGCCACCCGCCCAGGACCGGCCTTCGTCGCCGCACATCCGCGCCGTGCCGCCGCCGCCACGGCCGCCACAGGTCTCCTCGTGACCGGCGCACTCGCCGTCCTCACCGCCACCACCATGCGCCGCCGCGAGCGCCTCGAAGCCGAGGTCCGGGCGCGCACCACCGAGCTGCGCGAGAGCGAAAGCCGCTACCGCTCCCTCTTCGCCGACAACAGCGCCATGATGCTCCTCGTCGACCCGCGCGACAGCGCCATCGTCGAGGCCAACCCCGCCGCCCTCGCCTTCTATGGCTGGCCCGCCGCCGAGCTCATCGGAAAACGTTTCGCCGCACTCGCCGAACGTCCCTCCGATCGCCGCGAGGACCTCGCCACCCTCCTCCGCGGCGAGCGCCAGCACTCCGAGTTCCGCCATCGCCGCTCCGACTCCTCCGTACGCGACATCGAAGTCTACTGCACTCCCGTCACCCTGCGCGGCCAACCGCTCATCTGCATCATCGTCCACGACATCACCGACCGCGTCGCAGCCGAGTCCGCGGTCGCCCGCAGCGAGACCAACTTCCGCAACTTCTTCGACCACTCCGGCGACTTCCTCACCGTGCTCGATTCCGAGGGCCGTATCCTCGTCACCAATCGCACCGTGCTCGCCCGCCTCGGCTACGCCGCCGATTCCCTGCTCGGCCACAGTTTCCTCACACTCCATCCCGCCGACAACCGCAGCGAGGCCGAATGGGTTCTCCGCCAGGTCCTCGCCGGCCGCGTCGAGACCAGCCCGCTGCCCATCGTCGACGCCTCGGGCCACCGCATCCCCGTCGAAACCCGCTTTGTCCGCGGCAACTGGAACGGCCAGCCCGCCCTCTTCGGCATCACCCGCGATGTCTCCCTCATCAAGCTCTCCGAGGAAAAGTTCTCGAAGGCCTTCAACCTGAGCGACTCGCTCATGGCCATCACCACCTCCGACGAAGGGCGTTTCATCGAGGTGAACGCCGCCTTCCAACGCGTGCTCGGCTTCACGGATACCGAGGTCATCGGCCGCTCGAACCGGGAGCTCGGCATCGTCGCCGACACCGACCTGCCCGACAAGATCCGCGCCGCCCATGCCAACGGCGCCCCCGGAGTCGAGACCACCCTGCGCTCCAAGCACGGCGAGCTGCGCTACGGCATCTTCTCGGCCCACCGCATCGCCCTCCAGGACCAGACCTACTACATCAACAACTTCGTCGATCTCACCGAACGCAAACTCGCCGAGGACCGTCTCCGCCAGGCCATGATCCAGCTCGAGGAGGCCAATCTCCACCTGCGCGAGATGACCGAGCGCGCCCAGGCCGCCAGCTCGGCCAAGAGCGTCTTCCTCGCCAACATGAGCCACGAGATCCGCACGCCCATGAACGGCGTCATCGGCATGGCCGAGCTCCTTCTCGACACCCCCCTCGACGCCACCCAGCGCCACTACGCCCACACCGCCCGCGCCAGCGGCGAAGCGCTCCTTACCCTCGTCAACGACATCCTCGATTTCTCCAAGATCGAAGCCGGCAAGCTCGAGCTCGAGGAGATCGAGTTCGAGCTCCAGCCCATCCTCGACGACTTCGGTTCGATGCTCGCCATCCGCGCCCACGACAAGGGCCTCGAGCTCATCTGCACCCCCGAGCCCACCGTCCCCACCCGCCTGCGCGGCGATCCCAGCCGCCTCCGCCAGATCCTCCTCAACCTCACCGGCAACGCCATCAAGTTCACCTCCACCGGCGAGGTCGCTATCCGCGTCGCCGTCTCCAGTGCCACCGCCGACTCCGTCCTCCTGCGCTTCACCGTGCGCGACACCGGCATCGGCATCCCGCCGGAGAAACGCGGCCTGCTCTTCCAAAGCTTCTCCCAAGTCGACGCCTCCACCACCCGCAAGTACGGCGGCACCGGCCTCGGGCTGGCCATCAGCAAACAACTGGCGACCCTCATGGGCGGCGAGATCGGCCTCGAAAGCGAACCGGGCCACGGCTCCGAATTCTGGTTCACCGCACGCTTCGGCCTCCCGCCCCAGCCGGTCCCCGCCACGCCCCCCCTGCAAGGCGTCGCCCTCCTCGTCGTCGACGACAACACCACCCACCGCACCGCCCTCCATCAACAGCTCGAGACCTGGGGCGCCATCGTCACCGACGCCAGCGACAGCGCCACCGCCCTCGACACCATCCAGGCCGCCCTCGATGCCGGCTCCTCCTTCGCCGCCGTCCTCATCGATCTCCAGATGCCCGCCCCCGATGGGATCGCCCTCGCCGAAATCATCCGCGCGGACAACGAGCTTCGCTACACACCCCTCGTCGGCATGTTCGCCCCGTCCGCGCACACCGACCCCCCCCCCGAGAAACGCCGCCTCTTCGCAGCCTGCCTCGCCAAGCCCCTCCGCCCGGCCGAACTGCTCGACAGTCTCGTCGCCGCCTTCAGCAACCTCGCGACCGTAGACTCGGCCGCGGCAACAACTGCGACGGCCGCCGCCCACTCCGAGCGCATCCTCCTCGCCGAGGACAACTCCACCAACCAGCAAGTCGCCCTCGGAATCCTCTCCAAGCTCGGGTTCACCCGCGTCGATGTCGTCGCCAACGGCGCAGAAGCCATCAAAGCCCTCGCCGCCATCCCCTACGATCTGGTCCTCATGGATGTCCAGATGCCCGAAGTCGACGGACTTGAAGCCAGCCGCCTCATCCGCGAACCAGCCACTCAGGTCACCAGCCACCAGGTTCCCATCGTCGCGATGACGGCCCACGCCACCCCCGCCGATCGCGAGCGCTGCCTGGCCGCCGGCATGAACGACTACCTCACCAAACCCATTCAGGCCGAGGTTCTCCGAGAGAAAGTCCACCGCTGGATCACTGGAATCAGCACGGCCAGCACCCCGTTGCCCGCGGCAGCCCCCCTGCCGCAGCAACTCGACAGCCCCATGGTCTTCAACCATGCCGCACTTCTCGCACGCGTCCTCGGCGACGAAACTCTCGTTCGGACCTTCATCGCTAAATTCCTCGAGGACCTGCCCCTCACCCTAGAGAAGCTCCGAACCAGCCTCCTCACGGAGGACACCAAGGCGGCCACACTCCACGCCCACACCATCAAGGGAGCCTCGGCCAACATCGGAGGCGAACTGCTCCACCGCATCGCAGCCGACATCGAGAAAGCCGGCCAGTCCAATGCCCTTGACCGCATGCACACCCTCTTCTCCGAGCTCGAAACCTGCGCCGCCGAACTCACCGCAGCGCTCCACAAACACACCGGCAGGCCAACCGCATGATCGCAGCCTCAGTGGAGGCGAATCGAAGCCGCAGGCGGCCGTTCTGCCACATCCTGGTCAAAGGCAAACGAGACGTTCATCACTCTATGGCTGTGCAACTTACGTCCCCTGCACTTCGATTTCAAAGGCCATGACTGCGCCCCAATCGGCTCGACCGGCCTCGCGTGCTGCCCTTGCGGCAAGCCGCAGCGCCGATCCCGGCAAGCGTTGCCAAAACACTGCGCCAGTGAGCACCGCCCGAGCTACAGCCCATCTGTCGCGCTCAGTCGCCACACTCGCGCAGAATCAGCGACTCAAGTGATTGACGAACAAGACGCGACGGCGTCCCAACTCTGCTGCCCCCCACATTGGTAGCATGAAGCGGGGAACGCCGTCGCGCGATTGTTCAGACCCATCCGGGAACCAGCCTGCCCCGGGAAAAAATGGCTGCCGCAGGACAGCCATTCCCAATGTAGCAGCCATCCCAGCCGGCAGTAACTTCGGCGGCCTCGCTCGAAAGCGAGACGATCCGAGACTGTTCATAACTGGGATGGTTGGCTGCCACAGACGCACACTTTGCGGGGCTCGCCGCACCGATCCATTGTCTCGGTTACCATCCTTTTGTGAGTCGCTTGCCATTTATTTGGTAAACACGGAGTATTGCAAAGTGCTGCAAACCTCCGCTAGGGCGCTCCGCTTGCTGTCCCTCGCCGCCATGCTGGCGGCGGGCGGTCTGCCGGCATGGGCGGCCGACTGGGGCGACACCGGCATCGGCTCTCCGCTGCTTCTCCAATACACGCCCCGGGACACGGGCACGCTTTCCCCCTACCATTGCAGCCTGCGCACCCGCGACGGGCTGTTCTACGTCGGCCAGGATGGGCTGCTCGAATACGATGGGGAGAACTGGCGCGCCATGCCGCTGCCGGGCAACTCCTCCGTCACCACCCTGGCGGAGGCATCCGACGGCAGCATCTGGATCGGGGGCGACAACCTCCTCGGCATCCTCGAGCGCAGACCGGACGCCCCGCCGACCTTCACCTCCCTGCGGCCCAAGCTTCCCCCCGAGTATCGCCGCGACCTCGGCAGCGTATGCGCCCTGTTCCCCGGCGGGGACGGCACCGCGGTAGTCGTAACCGAAAATCGGGTCTTCAACATCCGTTTCTCCGACACGCAGGCCTGGTCACTGCCCGCGCCGCGCCAGCTCGGCGCTTGGCGCGACACCGACGGCAGCATCTTCATCGTCCAGCAGGGAGCCGGCACGCTGCGCGTCTCCGATTCCGGGCTTGTGCCGGCCGAATTCCCCGAGCCCTACCGGACCGAGGGCATCGAGTGGGGTGTCCGCTTCAAGGACGGCAACCGCCTTCTGGGCAGCCACCGGCGTCCGCTCCTCATGAAGGAGGGGGCCATCGTCCCTCTCGGCGGGGAAATCGAAAAGACGCTGGTCGACGACCGCGTAACCGGCGCACTTGCCCTCTCCGGCTCACGGGCCGTCATCGCCACGCTCCGGCACGGAATCCTGATCGTGGATTCGGAGGGCAGGATTCTCGAGACCATCGACCGCACCGGGGACCTGCCGAACGACCGCATCCTCAACCTCTCCGCCGACGCCAACGGCTGCATCGCCGCAACCACCCCGGACGCCATCGTCGTTTTCTGCGGCGAACGGAACTCGACCTATTTCGACACCCGCCACGGCCTGTCCGGCAAACGTGTGGGGGCAATGCTGCGCACCGGCTCCGGGCTGTTTCTCGCCGACAACAACCAGGTGCTCCGCCTCGTAACCTCCGCCCCGGCGCTTCCCCTCGGCCGGTGGGAACCCTGCGACAGCCACCCCGACCGGATCGTTGCACTGCAACCTCTCGGCGACAGCCTCCTCGCCGCCAGCTCCGCCGCCCTCGCCCTTCTCCCCGCAGACGGCTCGCACGCCACGCGTCTCCGCACAGCCGATATCGCCGCCGTAGCACCGTGGAGCACGGGGCCCTCCGGCCTGGCCTGGGTCGAAGGCACTCGTTTCTGCCGCGGCACCGTCGCCGACAGCCGGCTCAGCCTCGCCGGCGACCCGATCGAGATCGACGCCTCAGCCACAAGCCTCGTCGAGGATGCCTCCGGCGCACACTGGATCGGTACCGTCAGCTCCGGCATTGTCCGCATCGCCCCGGCCGATCAGATCGCCGCCGGCAAACCGGCCCTGCGCACCTACCGCAACAGCCTCGGGATCTCCACCGCCACACCGCCGCAGGTATTCCGCGTCGGTCCGCACATCCTGTCCACCACTGAGACCGGGGTGGCGATCTACAACAACGCCGGCGACCGTTTCGTCCCCTTCTCCGGCATCGTCGGCGCACGTATCCACGCCATCTCCCCCGCCGAGCCCGACGGCACTGTCTGGCTCGCCTTGGGCCAACGCGAGCGCACCCCGTTCCAGATCCGCATCGCCCGCCTCCAGCCCGGCGAGAACGGGCCCTCCTGCGAGCTCGTCCAGCTGCCCCCGATCCCGTTCTCCGAACCTCCATCGGCCCTCCTCGCCGAGCCCGGTACCGCCCCCGGGCAACGCATCTTTTGGCTCAGCCTCCCCGGACATCTCGTCCGGCTCGAAGCCCCCAGCACCCTCGCCCGCAACCCGCCACTGCCCCCGCGCATCGACGCACTCGCGCTCCTCGACGACCACCGCACCGCGATCTCCCTCCCCGCCCAACGGCCCCGGGTCGACTTCGACAACGCCGGTCTTCGCTTCGATATCTCCGTGCCCGGAGGCCGCCTCGCCCAGCGTATCCACCTCGAAACCCGCCTGGCCGGCTTCGACCCCGACTGGGTCCCCCTGGGCACCATCTCCTCGCGCGTCTTCCGCGGCCTGCGCGACGGCACCTACCGCTATGAAGCACGTGCTGTCGACGCCATCGGCCGCACCTCCCCCGTCGCCACCGTCGACTTCACCGTCCTGCCGCCTTGGTGGCGGTCCATCCCGGCCTACACGGCCTACGCGCTCCTCCTGGTCCTCTTCTCCGGCCTCGTCTTCCTCACCCGCCTGCGCCTCAGCCGCAGCCACCACCGCAAACTCGAGGCCCTCGTCGCCCAACGCACCCGGCAGCTCGCCGAGGCCAACTCCGCCAAGTCCGAGTTCCTCGCCCACATCAACCACGAGATCCGCAATCCCCTCAACGGCGTCATCGGTCTCTCGACCATGCTCGCCAACAACACCCACGACCAGCACACCCGCCACCTCGCCCGCTCTCTGAAGGCCTGCGCCGGCTACCTCGGCTCCGTCGTCGACAACGTCCTCGACCTCGCCCGCATCGAGTCCGGCCGCATCGAGATCACACCCCAGCGCTTCGCCCCCCGGCTCCTCGTCGAGGATGTCGCCGAGATGTTCCGTCTCCAGATCGAGGAAGCCGGTGGCCATGTCGACTGGTCCGTCCCCCCCGATGTCCCCGACTCCCTCGTCGGCGATGTCCACCGCATCCGCCAGGTCCTCGTCAACTTCACCGCCAACGCCGCCCGCTACGCCCGCGGCGGCGATGTCCGCCTCTCCGCACGGTGCCGCAGCCGGACCAGGAACCGCGTCACCATCGTCTTCACCGTCGCCGACACCGGCCCCGGCATCGCCCGCGACGAGCAGGAACGCATCTTCGAGAAGTTCACCCGCGGCCCCGCCGCCGGCCAGACCGAGGCCACCCGCGGCTACGGCCTCGGCCTCGCCCTCGTGCGCGACCTCGCCGAACTGCTCGGCGGCGAGGCCGATGTCGACTCCCAGCTCGGCTACGGCGCCAAGTTCCGCCTCACCATCCCCCTCGACATCGCCCCGGTCGAGTCCCCCGCAGTCACCGCGGCCGCAAACCCCGCCGCCGCCCCCATCCGCGCCCTCGTCATCGACGATCAAGCGTTCAACCGCGTCATCCTCCGCGACCAGCTCGAGCACCTCGGCTGCAAAGTCGAGGAGGCCGCCGATGCCCCCAGCGCCCTGCTGCTCCTCCAGACCGGCGCGCACCAGATGGCCTTCGTCGACCTCGACCTCCCCGGCCTCGATGGCATCTCCCTGCTGCGCCGCATCCGCTCCACCGTCATCGCCCGCCCGATCTTCCTCACCGCCACCACCGCCTCCGCCACCACCGGCATCGAGGAGAAGGTCCTCGCCGCCGGCGCCGATGCCTTCCTCCCCAAGCCCATCTCCTACCCCCACCTCGCGGAACTCATCGACACCTGCGCCGCCCGCCTCGGCCACGGCATCGCCTCCCCCCTCCTTCCCGCCCGTCCCGCCGAGCCCACCACACCGGCCAGCGCGCCCACCAGAAGCCCCTCGATCGCGGGAGGACTCTTCGCCGGCATCGCGCTCACGCCCGACATGCTCACCCGCCTCCACTCCGAGCTCGATGTCGAAGCGCAGTCGCTCGCCACCAGCTGGCGCAACGCGGACGCCGCCGCCGCGCGCCACCACGCCCATCGCATCGCCTCCCTCGGCATCATCGCCCGCGACGAGTCGCTCGTCCAGGCCGCCCGCCGCGCCGAGGAATCGCTCCAGCAGAAACGCGTCGACTCCAGCAACACCGTCGACGCCCTCCAGCTCGCCGCCCGCGCCCGCATCCAGCTCCTCGGCACCGCCGTCTCCGCCCACAACAAGGACGGGGTGAACTGACCGCCGCCCCGCGGCCTCCTCCGTAGCGACGCGCGTGAGAGCGTCGATGCCCGCGCCGCCGTCTTCTGTCCTCCTCGTAGCGACGCGCGTTCCTGTTCCCTGATTTCCACATTCCTTCATCCGTCCCTGCCCGATCGCGCTCCGCCCTCAGCTCATCGGATCGGCTCCTCCACCTACGTATCCTACCCGTTCCGCTGGTCCGCTCCTGATTCCCTGAGTTCCAGATTTTCCGTCGTTTCCCGCGCCCTCAGCTCAGGCTCATCGGATCGACATCGAGCGTCTGGCTCACGCCCTCCGGCCAGGGGAACTCGCGCTGCTCCTTGGCGAGCACGCCCACCACCTTCACCACCGAGCCGGTGAAGTACCAGAGCTGGAAACGGTATTCGTTCTGCACGCGCTCGATCGGCGAGGGCGACGGGCCGCGCAGCTCCGCCGCTCCGGCCAGCAGCGGCTCCACGCGCTTCTTCCACTGCTCGGCCACCCAGAGCACCTTCTCGGCGTTGTCGCCGCGGAACACGTGGTGCACCAGATGCCGGAACGGCGGATACCGGAACTGCTCGCGCAGCTTGATCTCGCCCTCGATGAACCCGTCGAAGTCGCTCTGCTTGGCGAACTGGATCGCCTCGGCCTGCGGGGTGAACGTCTGCACCACCACCTCGCCCGCGAGGTCGCCGCGGCCGGCGCGGCCGGCCACCTGCACAAGCAGCTGGAACGTGCGCTCGTTGGCCCGGAAATCCGGCACATGCATCGAGATGTCGGCGTCGACGAGGCCGACCAGCGTCACGTTCGGGAAATCGAGCCCCTTGGCGATCATCTGCGTGCCCACGAGGACATCGATCTTGCCGGTGCGGAACTCGCCTAGGATCTCCCGGAAACGGTTCTTCTTCCCCATCGTGTCGGTGTCGATGCGCACGACCTTCGCCCGAGGCAGGATGCGGGCGACGTGCTCCTCGACCTTCTGCGTGCCCAGCCCGCGCATGCGGATCTTCGGCGAATGGCACTGCGGGCACACCAGCGGCGCCGGCCTCACCTCGCCGCAGAGGTGGCACTTCAGCGTCTCGTCTGCCCGGTGGTAGGTAAGCGACACGCTGCAATGCGGGCACTCCGCCACGTAGCCGCACTCCTGGCACAACAGGCTGCTGGAGTAGCCGCGGCGGTTGATGAACAGGATCGACTGCTCCTTCTTCTCGAAACGGTCGTGCAGCTTGTCGATCAGCAGGCGCGAGAGCACGGAGGTCGCGCGCTTGGCCACGATCTCGTGGCGCATGTCCACGATGTGCATGCGCGGCAGCTTCCGGTCGTCGATGCGCGTCGGCAGCACGTCGTGCAGGTAGCGCCCGCGGCGCATGTTGTTGACCGACTCGACCGACGGCGTGGCCGAGCCGAGCACGCACACCGCGCCGGCGAGCTTCGCGCGGTACACGGCCACATCGCGACCGTGGTAGCGCGGCGTCTCATCCTGCTTGTAGGCGGGCTCGTGCTCCTCGTCCACGATCACCAGCCGCAGATCCCGCACCGGAGCGAACACCGCCGAGCGGGCGCCCACGACGATCCGCGCCTGGCCCGAGGCGAGCGCCAGCCAGCCGTCGAGCCGCTCGCCCTCGCTCAGCGAGCTGTGCCACACGACCACGCGCTGGCCGAGCTGCTGTTCCAACCGGCCGCGCAGCCGCGCAACGGTCTGCGGCGTGAGCGCGACTTCGGGCACCAGATACACAGCGCCGCCGCCGCCCTGGAGCATGTCGGCGATGGCGTGGAGATAGACCTCGGTCTTGCCCGAGCCGGTCACGCCCTGGAGCAGGTGCACCGCGAAACCGCCCTTCGCACCGCTGGCGCGGATCGACTCGACGGCGGCCTTCTGCGCGAGATTGAGCTCGGGCGGGATCACCGCCACCGGCTCCGCACTGCCGAGATCGTCGCCGTACCCCACGCGCTCGATGCGGTGGTCGATCTCGCGCAACACGCCGTGCTGCACCAACGCCGCCGCGCTCGACGGGCCAACCTTGAGCCGTTCCAGCGCGAGCGACTTGGCCACCGGGTGCAGCTGGAGCTTGAGGAAAGCGTAGAGCTTCGCCTGCTGCGGCGCACGACGGTTCAGCGTTTCCAACTCCTCGACGGAAAGCTCACGCGCCACGGCCAGCCGCTTCTCGATCTTCAGCGCGAGTCCCTTGCGGACCGACACCGGGATCATCGCCTCGATCACGGTGTCGAGCGGCGCCGCGTAGTAGGCGGCGATCCAGCGCGCGAGCGAGAGCAGCTCCGGCGTGAGTGCGGGAAACGGGTACACCAGCTCCGCCACGTTCTTGAGCTTCTCCACCGGGCAGTCCGGCGTGGGATCGAGCTGCGAGACGACCGCCAGAGTGAAGCGGTTCACCACCGGCACGCGCACGAGCGAGCCGACCGCGATGCCCGCGCAGAGTTTCTCCGGTGCGCGGTAGTGCAGCACCTTGTCGAACCCGGCGAGCGGATGGACGGCGACGATCATGTTGGCGAGCCAGCGAATCACCTTCGCCGGCGCCGCCGGTGGCGAGAACGATTTCGCGCGGTGCCGGCGAGCGCGGAGCCAGTCCGCGCGACAAGTTCCCAGCGGCCCAGCCGCAAATCCCCTCGACTCCGTGCGGATCGTTTGGAGCATTTTCTCCGTGTCCGGTGCAAACCCCTCTCCGCTCTCCGAAGACGCGACGCGATTCCGCGCACTCGTCGATCTTTCGCCGGACATCCTCAGCATCGTCGATTCCGAAGGCCATCTGGTCTTCAATTCGGCGGCCGCTTGGCAGACTCACGGTTATCGGGCCGAAGACCTCCAGGGGCGCGACACCTTCAAGCTCATCCACCCGGACGACCGCGCCGCCGTCGAAGCCGAGTTCGCCACTCTGCTCGCGCATCCCGAGCAGTGGGTGCGCGTGCGCTACCGCTACCGCAATGCCGACGACTCCTACACGTGGATGGAAGCCGCGGGACGCAACGAACTCGCCAACCCCGCGCTCCGCGGCGTCATCACCATTTCCCGCGATATCTCCGCCCAGATCGCCGCCGAGCAGGCCCTGCGCGACAGCGAGCAGCGGTTTCGGATGCTCTTCGCAGCCAATCCGCAGCCGATCATCATCTTCGATCTCGAGACCCTGAGGTGTGTCGAGGTCAACGCCACGGCCCTGCAGCTCTACGGCTATTCCCGCGATGAGTTTCTCCGGCTGATAGCCGACGACGCCCTGTCGCCCTCCGAACGCCCCCACGCCGCGCAGGCCTTCGAACTGCTTCGGGCCGGCCGGATCTCGGGCAAAGTGGACCATATCTGGAAACATCTGACGAAGGACGGCCGCGAGATCGACGTCGAGGTGACCGCCCAGCGGATCGAGTGGAAGGGCCGGCTCTCCTGCATCGCGTTGATCCACGATGTGACCGAGCAGGTGAAGCTGCAGCACAAGCTCGAGCAGACGCAGAAACTGGATAGCCTCGGGCTCCTCGCCGGCGGCGTCGCCCACGACTTCAACAACCTCCTCACCGCCATCATCGGTCACGCCTCGCTCGTCGCCGAGGATCTGCCCGAGGGTTCCGCAGCGCACGGCAGCATGCACCTGCTTCAGGAGACGGCCCACCGCGCCGCTGACCTCTGCCGCCAGATGCTCGCCTATTCGGGCCGGGGAAGATTCGCCGTCCGCACGATCGAGTTGAGCGGCTTCGTCCGCGACACGGCCGAACTCCTCAAATCCACCGTACCCAAGAACATCGCGCTCCAGTTGGACCTCGCCGCTGACCTCCCTCCGATCGAGGGCGACACGGCACAACTCCAGCAGGTCGCGATGAATCTCGTGGTGAACGCCGCCGATGCGCTCGGGGACGCGGGCGGAGCCATCCGCCTCGCCACGCGCCTCGTACACGCCGACCGAGCCCTGTTCGAGACGATGTATCTCGCCCCACAGCTCACCGAGGGAGACTACGTCGTCCTGCAGGTGAGCGACACCGGCTGCGGCATGTCGCCGGAAACCGCGGCCAAGGTTTTCGATCCCTTCTTCTCGACCAAGTTCACCGGACGCGGGCTCGGCCTCGCCGCCGTGCTCGGCATCGTCCGCGGCCACCATGGAGCGATCAAGGTCGAGAGCACGCCCGGGAAAGGCTCGACGTTCACGCTCCTGTTTCCCGCCTCCGTGAAAGCCCCGGCCGCACACCCCGCCGCGGCCGATGCGGCCAGCCCGCGCCCCAGCCGCGCCACCACGGTGCTGGTGGTCGACGACGAGGACTGCGTGCGACGGACCGTGCAGGCGATGCTCCGGCGCAACGACATCCAGGTGCTGCTCGCGGAAGACGGCCAAGCCGGGCTGGAGCTGTACGCCGCACGTCATGGGGAGATCGATGCAGTGCTGCTGGATCTCACCATGCCGAAGCTGGACGGCATCGAGGCGCTCGGCCAGATGCTCGCGATCGATCCGGCGGCCCGAATTCTCCTCATGAGCGGCTTCGACGAGAACACGGAGACCGCGCGCTACGGAAACCTGGGGCAAAAGGGCTTCGTGCAGAAGCCGTTCACCATCCAGTCCCTGCTGGACAAGATCCGCCGCGCACTGGGCTGACCTGCGTCCGACACAACGTCCCGCCCGCAGGAGGCACCGTAAGCGTTGGCCCGCCGCCGCCGGTGCGAAATCTGCGCACCTCGGACACCCTCGGCCGGCCGATGTCCGACGGTACCGGCTAGAGTGCGCGCATGAACTTCGTCGCCTTCCGCCATCCGCTCCTCATCGCCCTCGCCGCCGAAATCGGCACCAGCTCCGTCCTCGAACACCCCACCTACGCCCCCACCGCCGAGCTCTGGCACGCCACCGGCGTCTTCGCCACCGACGACGCCCTCGCGCTCACCGACAGCGACGCCGCGCGCAGCGGCGACCTCGGCATCCTCACCCGCCACGCCCGCCCGCTCTCCTGGCTCTTCTTCGCCCTGCGCGTCGACAGTCGGCTCACCGGCGGTCCCGGCGCCGAGTGCATCTTCTTCGGCCGCCTGGCCGACGCCGCCAACGCCTACCTCGCCGCCCACCAGCCCGAGGAGGAGGACTGGCGCCCGCTGCTGCTCACCGTGCTCCAGGAAGCCGGCGAAATCCTCCGCGAGCGCTACGCGCACCTCGATGCCCTGCGTCCCGCCGCGCGCGTCGCCAACCCCAGCCGTCCCCGCGTCCGTCGCGCCCGCCGTGCGGCATATCCGGCGGTCGGTCACGAGCTCGTCGCCGCCTGAACGCGATGCGCTTGTTCCGGAGTGCGCCGGCCGCCTCGGCCTACTCCACCAACCGGTAGCCGATGCCGGCATCGGTGCGCAGATGCTTCGGCTGGTTCGGCTCGGCTTCGAGCTTCGCCCGCAGGTGCGCCATGTGCACGCGCAGGTAGTGCGTTTGCTCCTCGGCGTTCGGCCCCCACACCTCGCGCAGGATTTGCCGGTGCGTGACGACCTTGCCGCGGTACTGCACGAGCAGGTGGAGAAACGCGTACTCCTTCGCCGTTAGCCGCACCTCCTCGCCGCCGCGCCGCACCACGCGTGCCGCCTGATCCACCTCCACCTCGCCGAAGCGCACGATCGCCGGTTCGGCCGTCGTCTGCGTGCGGCGTAGCACGGCCCGCAATCGCGCGAGCAATTCGCGCCCGCCGAACGGCTTCGTCAGGTAGTCGTCGGCGCCGGCGTCGAGTGCGGCGATCTTGTCGTCCTCGCCGGCGCGTACCGAGAGCACCAGCACCGGCACCTTCGACCACTCGCGCAGCCGCCGGATCACCTCGGTGCCGTCGAGGTCGGGCAAGCCCAGGTCGAGCACGATGCCGTCGGGCGCGTTCACCGCCGCCTCGTGGAGCGCGAGCTGACCGGTCTCCGCCTCCGTGACACGGTAGTGCTCAGTCTCCAGCGTGAGCCGCAGCAGCCGACGGATCTGTACCTCGTCGTCGACGATCAGGATCTTCGATTGAGCGGCGGTACTCATGGCGCGGCCTCACCCTGCGGCGTGCGGTGCGGCAGGTAAATCGTGAACACGGCGCCGCCGTCGGGGTTGTCGCTGTAGGCGACCGAGCCGCCCTGCGCGGCGACGAAGCCCTGTACGATCGAGAGCCCCAGCCCAAGCCCGCCGGCCCGCGCGGCGCCGCCGCGAGCAAACTTCCGGAAGATGCGCTCGCGCTCCGCCGCGGCGATGCCGGGGCCGCGATCGGCGACGGCGAGAAACGCCCGCGCGCCGTCCGGCTCGATGCCGGCGGTGGCCGTGATCGCGGTGCCGGCGGGTGTGTGCACCGCGGCGTTGAGCAGCAGATTCGCGAGCGCCTGCTCGGTGAGCGTGAAGTCCGCATAAAGCGGCGACAGTTCAGCCGGCATCTCGACCTTGAGCGGATGGCCGGCGAGCGCGTCGCGCACCGCCTCGCGTGCCGCGTTGACGATGTCGGCCGCATCGCACCAGTCGAAGCGCGGCTTGAGCGAGCCGCTTTCGAGCCGCGTCTGGTCGAGCAGGTTGCCGACAAGACGGTTCAGCCGCTGCGCTGCCGTGCGCCCCTCATTCAGCAGGCTCGCACGCGTGGTGACGTCGGCCTCGGCGAGGTTCTCCAGCGCGCCGGTGATGACCGCCAACGGCGTGCGCAGCTCGTGCGAGACGCTGTCGAGGAGCACGCGGTGGAGTTTCGCCGACTCGGCGAGGAGCTTCTCGCGCTCGCTGGCGGCGTGCAGGTGTTCGCGCTCGATCATCAGCGCCAGTTGCCGGCCGAAGGCGTCAAGCAGGTCGCGCTGCGCCAGCGTGAGCGACTTGTCGCCGGCGAACACGCACAGCACGCCGAGCGCGCGTTCCTCCCGGACCAGCGGCAAATGGTAACCCGCGCTCGCCGGCAGCGTGTCGGTGAAACGTCCGGCGGCACGGCGATGAGCGAAGGCCCAGACCGCAACACCGCGCTCTTTCTCATCCACCGCGAACGACCCGGCGAAATGCGGCACCAGCTCCTGTGCTTCGTTCCCGGAAAGCAGCAGCGCACATTGCACACCGAAGAGCTCGTCGATCTGCCGCAGCGCCGCGAACGCCGCGGCGTCGAGGTCCCGCGCCTCGGCCAGCGCGCGGGTGAGATCGAAGAGCGCCGTGGCCCGCTCCTCGCGCAGCTGCTCGTTGCGCCCCTGGGCGCGGATGCGCGCCGTGAGCTGACCGACGATGATCGCCACCGCGAAATACGCCACGAACAGCGTGGCGTCCTCGACCTTGCTGATGTGGAACGTGAACTTCGGCGGGATGAACAGGAAGTTCCACGTCGCCGCGCTGAGCACGCCGGCGAGGAGCACCGGGCCGCGACCGACGCGCAGGCTCAGCGCCACGATGGCCAGCAGGTACACCAGCCCCACGGCGAGATAGGTGTCCGCCGGCAGGAACTGCCCCAACAGGGTGAGGGCGGCGACGGTTCCGGCCGCCCAGCCGTATTCGCGCGGCCGGCTCCGCCACGGCAATTCGAAGTCGACGCGCCGCTGGCCTCGCGCTCCCGGCTCGGCGGGCACGACGTAGATGTCGATGCTGCCGCCGCGGCGGAGCAGCCGGTCGACCAGCGAGCCGCCGCGCATCCAGTCGCGCCAACGTGACTCGCGCGGTTTGCCGACGACGATCTGCGTCGCGTCGTGCCGTAGCGCCATGCGCACCAGCGCCGCGGCCACGTCGTCGTCGTGCGTCACCACGACCTCGGCACCGAGTTCGCGGGCGAGCGCGAGGTTCGCATCGAGCAGCCGCTGTGCCTCCGGAGCGAGCGCACGCGAACCCTCCACATACACGGCGACCCAGGAGGCGCCCTGCGCTGCGGCGAGGCGGCGCGTCCAGCGCACGAGCTGCGTGGAAAACGGGCTCGCGCCGACGGCGACCAGCAGCCGCTCGCCGCTGCGCCAGACCGTGCGCTTCACCACGGTGGAGCGCAGCGCGCGCAGTTCGCGGTCGACGCGTTCGGCGGTGAAACGCAGCGCGAGTTCGCGCAGCGCGTTGAGATTGGATTCCTGGAAGAAATTCTCCGCGGCCGTCGCCGCCCGGTCGCCGAGGTAGACCTTCCCCTCGCGCAACCGCTCGCGCAGCGCGCCGGGCGTGAGGTCGAGCAGCTCGACTTCGTCGGCCAGATCGAGCACCGAGTCCGGCACGGTCTCCCGCACCGCCACGCCGGCGATCTGCCGCACGGCGTCGATCCGCGACTCGACGTGCTGGATGTTCAGTGTCGTGAAGACATCCACGCCGGCCTCGAGCAGCTCGACCACGTCCTGCCAGCGCTTCGCGTGGCGCGAGCCGGGGGCATTCGTGTGCGCGAGCTCGTCGACGACCGCCAGCCGCGGCCGGCGCGCGAGCAGGCCGTCGATGTCCAGCTCGTCGAGCGCCGTGCCGCGGTGCTCGACCCGCCGCCGCGGCACCGTTTCGAGACCGGCAGCCATCGCCTCGGTCTCGGCACGGCCGTGCGTCTCGACCAAGCCGACGACAACATCGGTCTTCTCCGCCCGCGCCCGCTGCGCGGCGCGGAGCATCGCGTACGTCTTGCCCACTCCGGGGCACATCCCGAGAAAAACCTTCAGACGCCCGCGGTGCGCCTTCGCCTCCTCGCGGCGCAGCGCGTCGGCGAGGGCATCGGGATCGGGGCGGTCGGTTGAATCGTGGTTCACAGGCCGGGGAAACGGGCGTCGAGAGCGAGATTGAGCGCGAGCACGTTAATCCGCGCCGGGGTAAGCTGCCCGCCGACAGTCAGCCGCGCAACCAGTTCGTCCAGCACGGCGCGCTGCCCGGAATCGAGTCGCCGCACGCTGGCGACTTGGTCGAGTTGCAGGCGGATCGCCGCCGGCGAGAGGTCGGGATCGAGCCCGCTGCCGCTGGCGGTGAGCAACTCCGCAGGTACGGCGGCGGCGGTGGGGAATGCGGCGCGGCGCTCGGCGATGGACTTCGCCAGCGCGGCGTTGGTCCACGACTGATTGCCAGCACCGGAGGGCACGGTGGCGTAGCTCGCCGCCGAAGGCCGCGGCTGGAAGTAGCGCGGGTTGCCCGCCGTGTCCTGCGCCAGCAGCGCGGAGCCGACGACGGCGCCATCGCGCACGACGAGCGTGCCCTCGGCCTGGCGGTGGAAAGCGACCCGACAGACCGACCACACGAGCAGCGGGTATGCGACGCCGGTGACGAGCGTGAGCACGAGCAGGAGGCGAAGCGAGGTGCAGAGTGTTTTCATTTCTTGGAGGGATGAAGTCCGAGCGATTCGGGAGTGGGCCAGTCGATGCATGAGCCGCCGTGGTCACCGGCGCTGCGCTGCCCCAGCATCAGGCCGAGGATCAGCCCGACCAGCGTCGCCAAGACGAGGGCACCGAGACGGAGGCGGTCGCGCGCAGTTTTCATGGCGGTTCAGGCGAGGTGTGCGGCGACGAGGAGCATGTCGATCAGCTTGATGCCGACGAACGGCGCCACGAGGCCACCGGCTCCGTACACGAAGAGGTTGCGGCGCAGCAGCGCAGCGGCGGGCTGCGCGCGGTAGGCGACGCCGCGCAACGCCAGCGGCACGAGAGCGACGATGATCAGGGCGTTGAAGATGACGGCGCTGAGGATCGCGCTCTGCGTCGAGTGCAGGCCCATGACATTGAGTATCCCGAGCGGACCGGTCGCGAGGCCGGTGGCGTAGAGCCCGGCGAACAGCGCCGGGATGATCGCGAAGTACTTCGCCACGTCGTTGGCGATCGAGAAGGTCGTGAGCGCGCCGCGCGTCATCAGGAGCTGCTTACCGATCTCGACGATCTCGATCAGTTTCGTCGGGTTGCTGTCGAGGTCGACCATGTTGCCGGCCTCGCGCGCGGCTTGCGTGCCGGTGTTCATCGCCACCCCGACATCGGCCTGGGCAAGCGCGGGCGCGTCGTTCGTGCCGTCGCCGGTCATGGCAACGAGGCGGCCCTGCGCCTGCTCGTCGCGGATGCGCGCGAGCTTCATCTCCGGCGTGGCCTGGGCGAGAAAATCGTCGACGCCAGCTTCGGCGGCGATGGCGGCGGCGGTGAGCGGGTTGTCGCCGGTGATCATCACGGTGCGGATGCCCATGCGGCGCAGCTCGGCGAAGCGCTCCTTGATGCCGCCCTTCACGACGTCCTTGAGGTGGACAACGCCGAGGACCTCGCGCGCCTCGGCGACGACGAGCGGCGTGCCGCCGGCGCGAGAGATTCGCTCGACGGCCTCGCCGACCGCGGCGGGAAACGGGCCGGACTGCGCCTGCACCCAGTCGCGCACGCTGTCGGTCGCGCCCTTGCGGATGCGGCGCGCGCGCTGACCGTCGTGCGCGGCGAGGTCGACGCCGCTCATGCGCGTCTGCGCCGTGAACGGCACGAAGTGCGCGTGCGGCGCGGCGAGTTCGCGCTGGCGCAGGTTGAAGCGGTCCTTGGCGAGCACGACGATGCTGCGTCCCTCGGGCGTCTCGTCGGCGAGCGAGGCGAGCTGCGCGGCCTCGGCGAGGCGCTCGACCGCCACGCCCGACGCGGGCGCGAACTCGGCGGCCTGGCGGTTGCCCAGCGTGATCGTGCCCGTCTTGTCGAGCAGCAGCACGTCGATGTCGCCCGCGGCCTCGACCGCGCGACCGGAGGTGGCGATGACGTTGCGCCGGATCAGCCGGTCGATGCCGCTGATGCCGATCGCGCTGAGCAGGCCGCCGATGGTCGTCGGGATCAGGCACACGAAGAGCGAGACGAGGATGGGCAACGAGGTATCCACGGCGCCGGGCTGGCCCGCGAGTGTTTCGGAGAATTGCGCGAAGGCCGGCAACGTCACAACCACCGCGCCGAAGACGAGCGTGAGGCTCGTGAGCAGTATACCCAGCGCGATCTCGTTGGGCGTGCGCTGGCGCGAGGCGCCCTCGACCATCCCGATCATACGGTCGAGGAAACCGCCGCCCGGCTCAACGCTCACGCGCACCAGAATCCGGTCGCTGAGCACGCGCGTGCCGCCGGTGACGGCACTGCGGTCGCCACCGCTTTCGCGGATCACGGGTGCGGATTCGCCGGTGATCGACGACTCGTCGACGCTGGCGATGCCCTCGGTGACTTCGCCGTCGGCAGGGATGACGTCGCCTGCCTCGCAGACAACGAGGTCACCCTTGCGCAGATCGGTGGCGGTGACGCGTATCTCGGTCGACCCGCGCAGGCGGCGCGCCTGGGTGTGCGAACGCGAGCGGCGCAGGAAGTCGGCCTGTGCCTTGCCGCGTCCTTCCGCGATGGCCTCGGCGAAGTTGGCGAACAGCACGGTGAACCAGAGCCAGAGCGTGATCTGGACGATGAAGCCCGTCAGGCGGCCGGCGGCGAGATCGCGTACCGCAACGGCGGTGACGGCGAGCGCGCCCAGCGCGGTGACGAAGATGACGGGGTTCCGCCAGAGCGCGCGCGGGTCGAGCTTGCGCACGGCGTCAAGCGCGGCGCGGCGCAGCAGGGCGGCATTCCAGGTGGAGACGGCGGCGGGTTTCATGGCGAATGGAATGGTTGGTGGTAGGGCGAACCGTCCCCGGTGAGCCGCGGCTCGGCGGGGACGCCTCGCCCTACCTCAGAAGGTGCGGCCGGCGCCGAGCAGCAGGTGCTCCAGCACCGGGCCCAGTGCGAGCGAAGGGAAATGGGTGAGCGCGACGACGATCAGGATCGTGCCGCCAAGGAGCGCGGCGAAAAGCGGGCCGTCCGTCGGGAAGGTGCCACTGGAGGGCGGCACGGTTTTCTTCGCCGCGAGGCTGCCGGCCAGCGCGAGCAGCGGCACGATCACGGCGAAGCGGCCGACGAGCATCGCGAGCGCTCCGCCCCAGGTGTAGAGGTCGCCGGTGGCGGTGAGGCTGCCGAAGGCGGAGCCGTTGTTGTTGGCCATCGAAGCCCAAGCGTAGAGGACCTCGGTGAGCACGTGCGGGCCGCCGTTGCCGACTGCCGCGCGACCGCTCGCCGTGAGGAACGACGCCGCGCATCCGAAAAGCACCGCCACGCACGGCACGAGCACCGCGACCGCCGCCATCTTCACCTCGAACGCCTCGATCTTCTTGCCGAGGTACTCGGGGGTGCGACCGACCATCAGGCCGGCGAGGAACACCGCCAGCACGATCATCGCAACCATGCCGTACAGGCCGGAACCGATGCCGCCGAAGATGATCTCGCCGAGCAGCATGTTGAACAGCGCCACGCCGCCCGCCAACGACGAGAGCGAAGAGTGCATGGCGTTGACGGAGCCGTTGGAGGCGACGGTGGTGGCGTTGGCCCAGAGCACGCTCGGCACGACGCCGAAACGCACCTCCTTGCCCTCCATCGCGACCGCGGCTCCGAGCTGCGGATGCGGCGTGAGCTCCGCCCAGAGCGAGAGCCCCAGCGCGGCGCCGAAGAACGCCAGCATCACTGCGAAAACGACCCAGGCGTGGCGCCGCGCGCCGACGAGCCGGCCGTAAGCGACCACGCACGCCGCCGGCAGCAGCAGGATCGCGAGCGTTTCAAGGAAGTTGGAAAGCGGAGTCGGATTTTCCAGCGGGTGCGCGGAGTTTGCGCCGTAGAAGCCGCCGCCGTTGGTGCCGAGTTGCTTGATCGCGATTTGCGAGGCGGCCGGACCGAGCGGGATGACCTGCTCGGCGCCCGCGATCGTCGTTGCCTTCGCGTAGGGCGCGAACGACATCGGCACGCCCTGCGCGACGAGCACGACCGCCAGCACGAGCGAGAGCGGCAGCAGCACGTAGAGCGTGCCGCGCACGAGATCGGCCCAGACGTTGCCGAGCCCGGCGGTGGATTTGCGGACGAGCCCTCGCGCCAGGGCCGCCATGACCGCGAGCCCGACGGCGGCGCTGAGGAAGTTCTGCACGCCCAAGCCGGCCATCTGCGTGAGGTAGCTAAGCGACGCTTCGCCCGAGTACGCCTGCCAGTTGGTGTTCGTGACGAACGAGACCGCGGTGTTCACAGCCACGCCCAGCGGCACCGCGCCGAAGTGTTGAGGATTCAGCGGCAGGCAGCTTTGCGCGAGTTGCAGCCCCACCAACGCGGCGAAGCCGAAGAGGTGGAAGACCAGCAGCGCGCCAGCGTATCCGCGCCACGTCATCTCCGCAGCCGGGTCGATCCCTGCCAGCCGGTACGTCGCGCGCTCGACCGGTGCGAGCCAGCGCAGGAACACCGGCGGCTCGCCCCGCAACACGCCCGCGATCAACGCCCCCAGCGGCACCGAGGCGGCAGCGAGCAGCGCGAGAAACAGAACGAGATAGGCGAAGTCGGCGGCGTTCATGACGCACCGAAGATACCGCTCCCCCGCCCTGCGCCCTAATCAACAGCCGGCCTCAACCCGTTAAGGAAGCATTAACGCCCACGCTCCGCGCCACCTACTCCGGCATTCCGGCGGTCTTCGACACGGCGCGGCGGGGCCGTTTCCTCGACGCGTTGCCAGCACAGCTACGCCGCCGCCGAGCCATTTTCCGAGCCGTGCCCGGCGTCGCCGTGGTCGCCGCCGCTGCTGCTCCCCCAGCGCTGGATCACGCGCCGCAGATCGTCGAGGTTGAGAGGCTTCGCGACGTAGTCGTCCATGCCGGCGGCCAGGCAGCGTTCGCGGTCGCCGACGACGGCGCTGGCCGTCATCGCCACGATCGGCACATGTGGCGAATCCGTCTCCGACTCGCGCTGCCGGATCGCACGAGTCGCCTCGAACCCGTCCATAGCGGGCATCTGGCAATCCATGAAGACGACGTCGTAGCGACGGTTCGCCGTCTGCTCCAGGGCCGCATGCCCGTCGTTGGCGAAATCCGTCACGCAGCCGAGCTTGCGCAGCATGAGCGCGGCGAGGCGCTGGTTGAACTCCACATCCTCGGCCACGAGCACGTGTACCCGGTTGTTGCCGCCGTTCGCCGCCGGCTCAGGAGCGGCGGGCATTTCCGCGTCAGAGGCTTTCGCCTCGTTCTCGGCAAGGGCCAGCGGCAGACGGAACCAGAATGTGGAGCCATTTCCCGGCGCGCTTTTCACGCCAATCTCTCCGCCCATCAGCTCCACCAGTCGCTTGGCGATGGAGAGCCCCAGGCCAGTGCCGCCGAAATAGCGCGTGGTGGAATCCTCGGCCTGGGTGAACTTCTGGAAGATGCGTCCGACCTTGTCGGGGGCGATGCCGATGCCGGTGTCGCGCACATCGACCTCGAGCACGCCCTGCGGCCGCTGGAGCCAGGCGGGATGCCACGAATACACGATGCGGACCTCGCCGCTCGGCGTGAACTTCAGGGCGTTGGAGACGAGGTTGAGCAGGACCTGGCGGTACCGCACAGGATCGCCGCGCACGGTCGCGGGCATGTCGGGGCCGAGTTCGAGCTCGAGGGCCACGCCCTTCTTGCGCGCGCCGGCGGCGATCAGACCGACGATCTCGCGCGCCACGGCCACGGGGGAGAAGGCGATGTTCTCCAACTCCACCTTGCCCGCCTCGATCTTCGAGAGGTCGAGGATGTCGTTGATGATCGTCAGCAGCGACCGTCCGGACTCGCGCACGATCGCCACCCATTCGCGCTGCTCGTCGGTCAGGTGCGTCTCGAGCAGCAGGTCGGTAAAGCCGATGATGCTGTTCATCGGCGTGCGGATCTCGTGGCTCATCGTGGCGAGAAACTCGCTCTTGGCGCGGTTGGCGGTCTCGGCGGCCGCGCGCGCCAGAAGCGCCTCCTCCTCGGCGTGCTTGCGCTCGGCGATCTCCTTCTGGAGGTCGCGGTTGCTCGCCTGCAACGCCAGCTCGGCGGCGCGGCGCTTGGTGACCTCCGTCACCACGGCGGCGACCTTCCATCGGTGGGTACCCTGCGGCTGGATCGAGACCATCTCGCGCAGCCACACCGTCTTGCGGCCGTCGACCACACGGAACTCCTGCTCATAGCCTCGGGAGTTGTTCAAGAACGCCGCACGGCTGCGCACATCCATCTCGCCCTGCTCGGGGATGTTGAGCTGGTACCACAGCCCCTTCTCCAAGGTCGGCATGCGGGCGCCGAACAACCGCTGGTACAAGCCCGATGGATGCACGTTGAAGGCCCACGTCCACTTGTCGCCCTCGATGGCGACGGTCGCGTCCCACAGCAGGCAGTCGGCGCGCTCGAGCAGCCACTCGATCTGCTCGCCCGCCGCACGCAGTTCGCGGGACTTCTGCTCGGCGAGTTCGCTGGCACGCCGGCCCATGCCCTGCAGCGAGGAGACCAACCCGGCGAGCAACAGCGCGAAAAGCCCCAGCCCCGTGGCAAGCGGCACAGCCACCACCGGCTCCGCGTACCGGTAGACAACACCCGTGGCCATCCAGCCGCCCAGCAGCACCCACACGGGCAGCTGCGAGAGCCCGGCCCCCATCAACCGCGGTATCGCCACGCCACCCAGCGCCACCGTCGCCAGAAACGGTGTCAGCAACGGCAGCAGCGCCTCCGTTGCCGCCCCGGGGAAGACGCTTCCTCCCCCGCTCATCGCCCCCAGCAGGCAGACCGCGATTCCCAATGCCACCGTGCGGCTGCCCCGGACTCCGAACCAGTACGCGCCGAGGACCTGCAGCGGGTAGAGCAGAAACAGCAGCGGCACGCCGGGCAGGCCGCGATAAACCCAGAGACTCAGGACAACCACCAGCAGAGCAAGCAGGCCCCCACGCACAACCCGAGAGCCACCGGGCCGGGGCCCGACCTCCTTCCGTTCCGCCCAGGCCACCAACAACGGCGCCACCAGCAGGATTCCGAGGATGTCGCCCGTGATCCAGGTCCGCCACAGGGCCGGCCAGCTCCCGACCTCCGCTCCGGTGCCCAGCAGACAACTCACGCCCACACTGGCGCTCGCGGCGGCAGCCACCACGGACGCGACGAAATACCCCGCCGTCTCGGCCAGATCACACAGCCATGGCTCCCACGCCTCGGCCTGCCGCAAGACCCACGCGCCCAGCCACGCCCCGAGCGTCGTCGCCGCGGCGATTCCCAACATCGCCGGCCACGCGACCGAGGTCACCAGGTTCGAGGCCGCGGCACCGATAAACACTCCGGGCAGCAATCGAGCCCCGCCCACGCGCACCGCCGCGACCGCCAAACCCGCAGCTGGCCACAATGGCGACGCGGTCTCGTGCAACGCCGCAAACAGCAGGCCCAGTCGGGCCAAACCTAGGTACGCGAGCCCTACCACGGCATTCGCCCCCACCGTTGAGAGCGAAGACCGCCCCACTGTCCCAAACTTCAGCGGGCTGTCGCGCATAGCCTGGACGGACAGACAATCGCCCCACCTCGGAGAACGAGTTTTCCTCAGCAGTTCGGTGTCGGTCCGCCCCTTCTATCGTCCCCCCGCGATGCCCCTTTAGGCACTTTCCACCAGCCGCCGGCCAACACGGACCGGCAGCCGAGCTCACGCTAAACCGGGGCCTCGGGCAGAATCACTGCGGACGGACCAGCTTCAGATCGGCCCATTCGCCCATCGTGCGCGTTTCGAGCTCCCAGCCCGGAGCGACGGTGGCAAAATCCCGGCGCACAGCCTCGATCTCGGTGGCCAGGATGCCGCTGAGGACCAGCCACCCTCCCGGAGCGACCGCAGCGACGAGTTCGCGGGCGAACTCGCGCAGGACATTGGCGAGGATGTTGGCCATCAGCAGATCGGCCTGCCGGCCCTGAAGCCCGGTGATGAGGTTACCGACAAAGAAATCGACCTGGCCCGTCACCCCGTTGAGCGCGGCGTTCTCGCGGCTCACGGCGACGGCCTCGGGGTCATTGTCGAAACCGGCCACGGGCGAGAAGCCCAGCTTCACCGCGGAGATGGCCAGAATCCCCGAGCCGCAGCCGGCATCGACGACACGCAACCCGGCCAACGAGCCGCGCGCGACACGCTGTTGCTCGGCATACGCCACCATGCGCTCGCAGCACAGGCGCGTCGTCTCGTGATTGCCGGTGCCGAAGGCCATGCCGGGGTCGAGCTGCACGAGGGCGTCGCCGGCGGGGAGCGCATAGCTGTCGCGCTCCCACACGGGCACCCAGTGCATGCGGCCGAAATGCCACGGCTTGAAGTGCGCCTTGTAGCTCTCGCGCCAATCGGCGTCGGGCATCGGGCGGATCTCCGGCTCGCCGATTTTGGCCACGCCGCGCAAGTCGCGCCGCGCGCGCTCGACGGCGGCTTTCGCCGCAGCCTCATCGGGGAAATAGCTACCCAGCCAGGCGCTGGCCGTGGGCTTGTCCTCGAACACGCCCCAGTCGGCGTTCTCGGCCTCGGCGAGGGCGTTTTCGATCGCCTCGGTGGCGGAGACGGAAATGGGGATACGGGCTTCGACAAGGCTCATGGTTGGAAGGGAATCAGGGTTGCTTCTCGCTCAACCGGGCGATCACGGTCGGCAGCAGGCGGTGCTCGGCAGCATGGATCTTCGCGGCGAGAGTCTCCTCGGTGTCAGTCTCCTCAATGCGCACGACCTCCTGGTCGAGGATACGGCCGCCGTCGACGTTGACGCTGACCTCGTGGACGGTGCAGCCGGTGTACTTCACGCCGTGGCGGAAGGCCTGGCCGATGGCATCGAGGCCGGAGAAGCTGGGCAACAGGCTCGGGTGGAGGTTGATGATGCGGCCGGCAAAGGCGTTGAGGAAGCCCGGTTTCAACACGCGCATGAACCCGGCGAGGACGACGAGATCGGCGCCGAGCGCACGGATCGCGGCGATGTAGCGCTCCTCGGCCGCGCCCTCGAGCTTGGTCTTGAACGGCGCGGGGTCGATATACTCGGCCGGCACGCCGAAACGCGGGCCGAGTTCGAGCATGCGCACACCGGGGTGGTCGGTGATGATCCCGACCACCTGCGCGCGGCCGAGCCGGCCCTGCTGCTGGGCGTTGAGGATCGCCTCGGCATTGGAGCCGCGGCCGGAACCGAGTAGGACGACGCGCATGGGATGAGAAATGGGGAAACCGGAAGCGGAAGAATGGAGCAATGTGGAACTCAGGAAATCAGGCCCGGAGATCACTCAAGAGCATCCACTCTCCGTTCCACGTTTCCTGATTTCCACATTTCAACTTCATGCCGGCTTCCTCACTGGAAGAACTTCTTCGCCTTTTCGAGGAAGCTCTTGGAGACCGGCTCGTCGGCGTCGCCGCAGACGATGGCAAACTCCTCCAGCTTCTTGCGCTGTTCGGCGCTGAGCGAGGTGGGGACCTCCACATGCACGCGGAGCAGCTCGTCGCCGGGAGTGCCGCCGCGCAGGCTGGGCATGCCGCGCCCCTTCAGACGGAACGTCGTGCCGGACTGGGTGCCGACGGGGATCTTCAGCGAGGCTTTTCCGGTGAGCGTGGGCACCTCGATGGTGCCGCCGAGCGTGGCAAGGGTGAACTTGATCGGGATCTCGCAGAACAGGTCGTCGTTCTGGCGCTCGAAGACCTCGTGCGCGGCGACATGGAGGACGATGTAGAGATCGCCAGGACCGCCATCGGGCGTGCCGGCCTCGCCGTTGCCGGAAGAGCGCAGCCGTGTGCCGGTGTCGACACCGGCCGGGATGCGCACCTTGACCTTCGCATCCTGCTGGACGCGGCCTTCGCCGCGGCACTTGGTGCAGGGTTTCTCGATGCGCGAGCCGGTACCGCCGCAGGTCGGGCAGGTCTGGCGGAAGGTGAAGAAGCCGCGCGAGGTCGTGACCTGGCCGTGGCCCTGGCAGGTGGAGCAGCGCACACGCTTGGACCCCGGCTCGGCGCCGGTCCCGTGGCAGTGCTCGCACTCGGCCAGTTTGCGGAAGGTGATCTCCTTCTCGCAACCGGAGGCCGCCTCCTCGAGGGATACCTCGAGATCGTAGCGCAGGTCGGCACCGCGCTGCGGGCCGCCGCCACCACCGCCGCCGCCACCGAAGAATTCCTCGAAGATGCCGCCCCCACCACCGCCGCCGAAGACCTCGCGGAAGACATCGAACGGATCGTGGAAGCCGCCACCGCCGGGCCCGCGCGGGCCGGCGGCCCCGCCCTGCGCAAAGGCCGCGTGGCCGAAACGGTCGTAGGCGGCGCGTTTGTCGGGGTCGCGCAGGATGTCGTAGGCCTCGGAGATCTGTTTGAAGCGCTCCTCGGCGGCCTTGTCGCCCGGGTTCTTGTCCGGGTGATACTTCACCGCGAGCTTGCGGTAGGCCTTCTTGAGGTCGTCCACGGACACGTCGCGTGCGACGCCGAGCATTTCGTAGTAGTCTTCCTTTTGGCTGGCCATGTGGTGTCGATGATCGAATTCGGCGGAGCGTTCGTGCCCCGAAGCGGCGGACGCAACGGAGCGGCGAAGTTCCGAAACGGGCTAGTTAGGCGCGCCGCGCGGCGTTGTTCAAGCCTTGCGGTGCACGAGTCGCACGCCGTTCAGGAAAAGTTCTCCGTCACGAGGACAAGGGAGTCCTCGGCGGCCTCGAAGTTGAACGCCCCGGCGTAGGGGAGCAGGGCGTTGTCGCCCGCGATGAACGGGGCCACGTCCATCCCGCGCGCATGCAGTTGGCCGCGCACAACGGAGAGCAGGCGGCACTGTTCCCCGGCGATGAAGGCGAGCTGCGCGCCCTTCTTGAGCGGCACCCGGCGGATGCGAAACTCCGCACAATCGGCGATCACGGCCGGCTTGTCCGCCGCGCGCACGATCGGCGGCGGAGGCTCGTCGAAGAGGATGGACCGGAGCGACTCCTCCACGTGCAGCTTGCGCGGCTTGCCGTCGAGCCCCACGCGGCCCCAGTCGTACACGCGGTAGGTCGTGTCCGAGTTCTGCTGGATCTCGAGCATGAGGCAGCCGGCATCGATGGCGTGGACAGTGCCGCTGCGCACCAGGACCGAGTCGCCAAGCTGGACGGAGCTGCGGTGCACGCACTGCTCGAGGGAGTTCGCGCGAAGCGCCTCCTCGAACTGCCGCTGCGTCACCCCGGCACGCAGCCCGAGGATGAGGCCCGCATCGCCCTCCGCGCCGGCAAGAAACCAGTTCTCAGTCTTCGGCTCGCCCTTGAGCGCCGGAGCGACTTCGACCGGAGGATGGACCTGGAGGCTGAGCCGCTCCCGGCAATCCAGCCACTTCACCAGTATCGGAAACGGCCGAGTCACGGGCCAGTCCGGCCCGATCCAATCCGCGCAACGCAGGCGGAGCGCATCGCGCAGTGTCATGCCCGCAAGGTGACCATCGCGCACGACCGACTGCGCTTCCGGCCTATCGACGATCTCCCAGCTCTCGCCGATAGGCTCGGCACCGGGCAGCGCACGAGGGAAAACTTGGCCCAGGGCGCGGCCGCCCCAGACGCGGGCGTGGTACAGCGGGAGAAATCGTACTGGCAAATGCATCGCCCCCACTGTTAAGAATTCCATGAAAAATGGGAGGCTGAATTTACTTCCGCGCGCGTTTCCCCTAGCCTCGCCGCCTTAAACCCAAACGCCCTCTCCAGATGGCAAAAAGCGACTCTTCGTCCAAACGCAACGGCCCCTCCTTCAACGCTCCGACCTATCGTCCGCGATGGGTGGCCGCATGCCTCTGCCTGATGGTCGGGCTTCTGCTCACCGTCGCGCTCGCCTACTATGCGCCCAACCAGGTGCCCATGATGAGCGTCTCCGGCGAGACACTCGCCGACGGCACTCCGCTCTACCACCCGCCCACAGGCGTGAACCCCGTCGGCAAGGTCGGCGCGCAGACGGCGTTCATCCTCTTCCGCGTCCTCGGCGGCGCCGCGTGGTTGATCGGTGGATTCTTCTTCTGGCTCGCGTTCATCTACACCCGCGGCATGCGCCGCCTGGCCACCGCCCGCTCCCTGGCGATGATCCTGTGCCTGCTCTGCGCCTGCGGCTTGGCCGACATGCAGAAGGGCTGGTCCGAGTTCTTCGTCGACCCGGCCAACATCTACGTCAACGGCCCGGGCGGCATGGTCGGTCAGGTGCTCTACTCCTCGTTGATGGAGGACACGCTGGGCATCTTCGGCTCCGGCGTGATCCTCACCGTCTTCTTCGCCCTCACCCTGATGTTCGTCCTCACCCGCGACTTGGGCGCACAGTTCGACCGCTTCTTCGCCTGGATCCAGAGCATCCGCGAGAACTGGAAGCTGCGCCGCCTCGAGCGCGAGGAGATCAAGAAGCTCCGCTCCGAAGCCCGCGCCAAGCTCAAGGAACAGGCCCTCGCCGAGCTCAAGAAACAGGCCGCCTCCACCGTCCCGCCGCCGACCGACATCAAACGCCTCACCCTGCCCAAGGGCGGCGAGGCCCCCAGCGGCGCCGTGCCGCCGCCCTCGCGCACTCCCGAGAAAACCCTTTCCCTGCGAAGCGCCGCCCCGTCCGGCACCGACTCGCCCGCGCCTGCGCCAGAGTCTGTCGTCGCCCCAGCCTCGCCCGAAGTCCCCACACCTCAGTCCGAGCGCGGGGCCAAGCCGCCGCCATTCGGTGCGGAGAAAACCGTGGCCCAGGCCACCGTCGCCCCCGCGACCCCCGCGTCCGCCTCCAAGCTCAATCTCAAGATCGTCGCCCCGGAGACCACCCGCAAGGCCGCTACCCCGCAGCCCACCCGCAGCGACGACTACGTTTTCCCGACCCTCGATCTGCTCAAGGAGCCGGTCAAGGTATCCACCGCCACCAACGAGGCCGAGCACATCACCAATGCCGAGACGCTCCTGCGCACCCTCGGCGAGTTCGGCGTCGAGGTCAGCCTCGGCGAGATCCACACCGGCCCGGTCATCACCCGCTACGAGATCCTCCCCGCCCCCGGCGTGCGCGTCGAGAAGATCGCCAGCCTCGACAAGAACATCGCCCTCGGCATGAAGGCCCAGTCCGTCCGTATCCTCGCCCCGGTGCCAGGCAAGGGCGTCGTCGGCGTCGAGGTCCCCAACCAGAAGCCCACCCCCGTCGGCATGCGCGAGATCATCGAATCCGCCGACTGGGGCGAATCCAAGGCCGAGCTGCCCATCGCCCTCGGCAAGGACGTCTCCGGCGCCCCCATCGTCGCCGACCTCGCCCGCATGCCCCACCTGCTCATCGCCGGCGCCACCGGCTCGGGCAAATCCGTCTGCGTCAACAGCATCGTCGCCTCCCTCGTCTACCACGGCGGTCCCAAGAAGGTCCGCCTCCTCATGGTCGACCCGAAGATCGTCGAGCTGCAGGTCTACAATTCCCTGCCGCACATGCTCATCCCGGTCGTCACCGAGCCCAAGAAGGTGCCCGGCGCCCTCAAGTGGCTGTTGGCCGAGATGGAGAAGCGCTACCAGATCTTCGCCAAATGCGGCGTGCGCAACATCACCTCGTTCAACAACCGCAAGGCCCCCGAAGCCGCTCCCGCCCCCGAGAAGGACAAGGACGCCGCAATCGCCGAGGTACCCACCGAGCTCAACATCGAGGTCCCTCGCGACCTCGAGATCGAGATCCCCGAAAAGCTCCCCTACATCGTCTGCATCATCGACGAGCTCGCCGACCTCATGATGGTCGCCCCCGCCGAGATCGAGACCTCCATCGCCCGCCTCGCCCAGCTCGCCCGCGCCGCCGGCATCCACCTCATCGTCGCCACCCAGCGCCCCTCGGTGAACATCATCACCGGCTCCATCAAGGCCAACCTCCCCTCCCGTATCGCCTTCCAGGTCACCTCGAAGGTCGACAGCCGCGTCATCCTCGACGAGGCCGGCGCCGATCAGCTCATCGGCCGCGGCGACATGCTCTTCATGCCCCCCGGCACCAGCCGCCTCGTCCGCGCCCAAGGCGCCTTCATCTCCGACGAGGAGATTGCCCGCATGGTCGAGCACCTCAAGAAGAACGGCCCGCCCGCCTATCGCCAGGAAGTCCAGGAACAGGTCGACCGCGTGGGCGACGAGGATGAGGGCGAGGACGGCATCGATGAACTCGAGGAAGGCAGCGACGACGACCTGCTTCCCCAGGCCATCGACGTGCTCAAATCCACACGCCGAGCCTCCACCTCCATGCTCCAACGCCGGCTGCGCATCGGCTACAACCGCGCCGCCCGCCTCATGGAGCTCATGGAGCAGAAAGGCATCGTCGGCCCCGAGAACGGCGCCCAACCCCGGGAAATCCTCGCCGACCTCGAACGGCTCTGATCGACTGCCCCGCACACCGCCGGAGGACCGCTCTCGCATCCTCCGGCTCTGTCCCCGCAAAAGGGACTTCCCCTCACGACTGCTTTTCCCCACATTTACCCCATGCAGACCATCGGCGAGCGACTCGAGGAAGCGCGGAAACGCAAAGGCATCTCCATCCGCGAAGCCTCCGAATCGACCAAGATCCGCAGCGATTACCTCCAGAAGTTCGAAAGCAACACGTTCGAGATCGGCCTGCCCGACATCTACGTGCGCGGCTTCCTGCGCAGCTACGCGCATTTTCTCAAGCTCAGCGCCGAGAAGATCCTCACCGACTACGCCGGTCTCGGCCTCGGCGACCCCCGTGAGTCCCGCCGGCATCAGGACCAACAACGCGAGATCATGGGGCGGATCGACCTCCCGGAAGCGCCGAAGGCCGCCTCGACCGCGCAACCTGCACTCGAGCCCCCGCAACAACGGGCCCAGAGCGTTCCGCGCTCGACTCCCACGGCCGTGGTCACCGGCGCCCCGAGCGCCGACCGCCGCAAACAGCTCAAGCTGCCGGCCCTGATCGGCGGCGCTGTCGTGGCGCTGATCATCCTCATCTTCGTCATCCGGGCCATCCTCTCCGACTCATCCAGCCCGCGCACCACCACGCCGCCACGGCAATCCCCCACCCCCGAAGCTGCGGAAGCCGCAGAAGGGGATGTCGTCCGCTTGGTCGCTGTCGACAATGTGCAGGTGAAGATCATCCAGCTCTCGGACCATCAGGAGCTATTCTCCGCCGACTTGGTCAAGGGCGAGACCCGCTACATCCGCAAGACCGGCAAGATCCAGGTCACCTACAACCCCGGCCGGAATCTCCGAGTCGAAGTGCGTGGTCAGGTTTACAAGATGACCGTCGACGGAGCCGGGCAGAACACGCTCCAATAGTCCTGCGGCACAGTTCCCGTTTCGCACAAAAGAGGCGCCGCACTGTCGGCGCCTCTTTTGTGCCCGGTTGCCGCGCACAGCTTCGCAGCGAGGAGGCACGATACTGACCGCTGTCATCCGAAGCATCCCCGTATTGCGCTGCTGGAGAACCGGCCGCCACAGGTCCACTACGCATCCAGAGAAAGCGGCTGGAGGCAAAAGGCCCTATCGGGGCCGGCATTGGTTCTTCGCAGCGTATTCTGCGTTATATTTCTTGAGACACCAAGGCCGGCGGCTACGATCTCCCGCGCCCCCACCGGATCGGCTGCGAGAA
>Ga0209098_1000677_pt1 | contig 36099 bp, 35 predicted proteins | sample AD_JPNHW1_MetaG_FD_184429 | JGI IMG/M metagenome (GOLD analysis project Ga0209098, IMG submission 184429) | Active sludge microbial communities of municipal wastewater-treating anaerobic digesters from Japan - AD_JPNHW1_MetaG (SPAdes) (version 2) | ecosystem: Engineered > Bioreactor > Anaerobic...
TCATCAATCACCATATTTGTATGAGTTTTAAGCATGGTCGACCTCCTCTTTTATGGTAATGTTTCCGGTAATTTTTTTCTTGAGCCGCGCATAATAAACCTTTAGTTGTTCTTCCGGTTTATCTATGTATTTTGCAATTTCAGCATACGGCATTTGTTGGGCCTTTAACAGCAGTAACATTCGTTCCCAGTCTTTTAATTTTGCCAGCTCTTCTTTTAACGATTTCATTTGACAGGATTCTGTTTCTTCTGCATCCGTTGTATCTTCATAATTTGGAAGCAGCTGCAAGTCGTCGCCTGAAACTATTTGAACTTTGTTTTTATTGTCTCTGTAGTAATTCCTCAGGTGGTTCAGGAATGAAAGCAGCACAAAGGATCCGAATTTTTTTTCATTTTCAAAGTCGCATGAATCAATTTTGCTAATTATTTTATCAAACGTGGAATAAATCAGGTCCCATGCAGTATCTTCATCGGTCTTCCAGTTCTTTATTGCATAATTATAAAGTTTTTTCCCGTAACGGTTATAAAGGGCCTCGAGCCCTTTATCTTTATTCTTTTTTATAATTATGTAAGTAGATTTAAACATTGTAAATTCAAAAGTATCAGCAACCTAAAAAAAGTCCACGATGCTTATTGTTATAACACATTTAGGTAACAGCAAAACTATGTTTTTAAAAAACATATCAATACCCGGCATTAAAATAAATTTTACATTTTACAAAACTTTGCTATTTTTTGAATTCGTAACTTTGCAATAAAAATATTTTGAAAAAATCATTTATAACGCTTGCGGTAATTTTGGCATCCATTGTATCTTGCGTTGCCCAGCAAGCTGTTTCTTACACAATCACCGGGCTGAAAGACGGCAAAGCATATCTTTCGGCTGTTCATGGCGGCAGGCACGACCCCGTTGATTCCTGCCACACCCTTAATGGCCTGATCGAATTTAAGAACACGGCTGCTTTGCCTGCCGGGGTTTACCGCATCTCCTTTGAAGACAGCCTTTTTACAGATATCATTATGAATAATGAAGCGGTGACCATGTCAAACAATATGGACAACCTGCTTGACAGCCTGAAAGTGCTGAGTTCGGAAGAAAATAAAATTTATTACGACTACTGGCGCATGTCAACCTACATTAATGACACGATTGACATGATCTCAGATTTAGGAAATAAAATCTATGAAGAAAACGGCCATGTGCTCACCCCCGACCTGGACAGCATGGCCCGCAAAACACGTGATCTGTCCGCAAAACTTGACAATTTCACGAACCAGCTTATCACCAGAAACCCCGGACTGTATGTAAGCAAATTGTTAAAAGCTTATGTAAGCCCCGACTGGTCAGCATATAAAAAAACTGCCGGTGCAAAAAGCTACAAAAGCAAACACCTTTTTTTAAAAGAACATTATTTCGATCATATCGATTTTTCAGACTCCACCTTGCTTAATTCCGAGGTTTTTTATGTTTTGTGCAATGATTACCTGTCAAGGTTTGCAGAGCCGGAAACCGATTCCACTTATATCGCTGCCATTGATTTTATTCTGAATAAGACCCAGCAGAATTCTCCGGTATACAATTACATCCTCAATTTATTTGTAAGTACTTTCGACGATACCGAATGGGAAGAAACTTTTATACATCTTGTTGACAACTACCTTTCGAAGAACACCTGCACTCCAAGTGAGTATGATAGGAATATGGCAGAACGGGCAGCCGTATTGAAAACGCTGAAACCGGGGAAGAAGGCCCCCGGAATTGTTTTAAACGACATCGATGGGAAACCCAAAGACCTATATGCCTTACAGGCAAAAGTTACGCTGCTCATGTTCTGGTCATCACAATGCGAACACTGCGAAAAAGTAATGCCGCAAATTCAAAATATTTATTCTGTATATCATCCATCAGGCCTTGAAATTTTCGCGGTTTCAGCCGACACCGATAAAAAAGCCTGGACCGATGCGGTGAATAAACATGAATTAAAATGGATAAACGTGTCCGACCTTAATGGATTCAAAAGTCCGGTCATTGTTGCTTATAATGCTTACAGCACCCCGACATTTTTCCTGCTCGATCCGCAAAAAAACATCATTTCGCATCCATACTCTCCCAAAGAAATGTCGGAAGGCTTACAAAAAGCATTCGGGAAATAAATAGTAATACCAAAGTGAATTTGTAGATAGTCCAAAGACGTACTACAAATTCTTACTTTGGTTATGCCGATAGAAAAATAAATAGTGCAAACAATTGAAATGAAGTTTGGACTATATTATTTTTCAAATCGGTATAAGGGCCACACAGAGCCACTATCCCGCCAATGACAGAACGTGTCTGAAACACATAGGTTGTTCATCATTCATTGTCTTCAATTAAAAATATTCTCAAAGGAGTCAGACTTCCATCAGGTTTAAAAATAATATATTTTTTTTCAAGTCTTGAATATTCTGCCATCCAATGGTTTTTCACATCATTGACTTTTATGTCAACAAGGCTGTCCTTAGTGATTTCAATAGTTTCTATTTGATACCCTGTATTTTCTTTGTCGTCAAAAAATGAAATGTTCAAGTCGGAAAAGTTATTGAATTGAAGTTCAATATTTCTTATGATTTTGGTCATCAAACTTGTGTCTTTGCAAGTCATTCTATCCGTAACAAGGAATACTCTTTGGCTTGAAGAATCCACTTTATAAATTTCATAATTTACTGTCTGAGCAAAAGCAGTCCAAGGGGGAAAAGTCAATAACAGAATAATAATATATAAATTCCTAGTCATAATGACAGTGTATGCAAACGTTTTGACTAAACTGCGTTTTAATGCAGTTTAAGTTTTGTTTGCAAATCGTTATTTACAATTTTATCACTTTATTCAAACTATATCCTTCTGTGCCGTTAATCCTGATAAAATACACTCCCGATGGTTGTTCAGTTATATCTAAAATTTTTCCATTAAGTTTTAGTCTGATTAATTGCCCTTGCGAATTGTAAACAGAAATACTTGATCGTTCAATATCATGAGGTAACATTATGTATCCACTAGTGGGATTTGGGAATAAAATAATTTTTGGGGGTGGATATTCAGAAATTGAGATTGTTGAATCCGATTTCTGACAACTTGCCATATCTGTGAAGCTATAATCGGGGAATGGTATCGGATTTCCCAGTTGAGCTGTAGCGCCACTGATAATAACCGGAAAAATTGAGTCTTGATAAGTTCCTAAATAAAGTGTATCGTCAAGAAAGAATGACCCATACGCTATTATATTAAATTGAATGGAGTAGGAATTGATTTGTCCAAATTGGTTGTAAACCTTCAAACTATCCACCGTACTTGGATCTGGCCCGGTGAAAATCCAGGCTTGCCCTAAAGTATCAACTGCAATATCTTGCGTACCAGCAAAAAATTGACCGTGAACGTGTAAAGAATCTACCGTCAGAAAATTTACCCCGTCCCAATATTTAACGATTTGAATGACGCCTCCTTCAACCATATAATATTGATTATTCAGGTACCCGCCATTATTATTGACTGCATCTCCCGAAATATTAATCCAACCGGACCCCGGTTGGTAATAAGTAAATCCAGTAAATGGAGCATTATAATTGTTAGAGTAAAATGTGGGGGCATTGCTATCCCCACAATAACTTAAGCTTGTGCCTCCTCCGGATAATACAGTGTCTCCGCCAATGACGATTCCATTACTTAAACTCCATTGCCGGATATATCCATCGGCATTTATCGTAAAGAAATCTTTATTATAGTCGCAGGTTATGTTTTGACTGAATGATGTGAATCCCATAAAAATGATCAAAGCTGAAAATATAGTTTTCTTCATCTCACTTTATTTATGTTTGCCAACATATTATCCCGGCGGATTCCCCAAACCAGTCCGCATTATTGGGGTGGCCTATGGTTATTCCGGTTTTTTAATACTCAAAGTTAATGTTTTTCATATTATAAACTTTCAAAAGGTGAAATTAATTTTTTGGTTCTATTATTTGCCCTTCTGCATTGTATTCTGTGAAATTGCAAATAGTTGAGTTCCTGTCCCGGAATTTTTCATATCGGTCACTTAGTGATGTGTGACCGGCCTGTCCGCCGGCTGGCAGATCAAGCGGGCGCTATGCAGACAGGATCGCACATACTTATCCTTAATTCAATCTAACTTATTATCGAATTTTTTCCTGATGACTCTGGAAGAGATATATCTGTAAAAAAAGTAGAGAACAACCCTTGCGACTCCCGACGAGTCGAATAGATCAAAAGTGCGACTCCTATGGAGTCGTATTGTATTTTTTGATATAACCTTTTACAAATATATCACTCCTCCAGAGTGAATCCCACATTTCGATATTTTGTCCTGCTTTTTTGAAGTCATCAAATTCGGGTTAATAATTTCTTTAGCCCTCACTGAGATAGCGGGTTTGCACAGATAATCTTAAAAATCATCAAGGGTTTCAAACAAGTTGTTAGTAAGGTTATTTCCTATAACCCCTGCAACTTTTTCCATGATCATAGGGGTAGCTCCGGCGCTATTCAAAACAAAATCGCGGCAAATTGCGGAACATTTTTCCTGATAAGGATTATCAATAATAAGTTTATCAATAATACATTCAAATTCTTTATAATCACTGACAGGAAAGGCCCCGCCAAGTTGTATCAGATCGATGGCCTCCTGAAACTTATGATAATTGGGGCCAAAGATTACGGGAACGCCAAAAGTAGCCGCTTCAAGGATGTTGTGGATATTTTTACCAAAGCCGCCGCCTATGTATGCAAAACGGGCATACTGGTAAATATGCAGCAAAATGCCGATGCTGTCGATAATAAGGACACCTGCGGATTTAATATTTTGTTCGTTGGCTTCAGAAAACTTCACAGAAGCCACCTGTATCCTTTGTTGAAAAGACCTGATACGTTCGGGATGTATCTCATGCGGGGCAATAATAAACTTTAATTTACCGGAAAACTTATTGATGAGTTCCACCAGCATTTCTTCGTCAGGAGGCCAGGTACTTCCGGCGACCATAATTTCAGCATTCTCTGCAAATTGAGCAAACAACGGAAATGATTTTTTCTGCAATGAAACGCTCAGTACCCTGTCGAAGCGGGTGTCGCCCGAAACAGAAGCGTTTAATATCCCGGCATTTTTTAGTAGTTTTTCCGAAGATTCATCCTGAACAAAAATCCAATTAATCTTCTTAAGCATACTACGGAACCATCCCCCATACCATTTAAAAAAATGCTGCCCGGGACGGAATTTCACGGAAAAGAAAAATAAAGGAATATTTTTTTTATGAATTGCCTCTATATAATTGAACCAAAACTCGTATTTAATAAAAAAAACCATCGCCGGATCAACTGTGTCAATGAATTTACGGGCATTGCGACGGGTGTCGGCGGGCAGATAACATACATAGTCTGCCCCCGTATAATTTTTACGCACCTCATATCCCGAGGGCGAAAAAAATGTAAGCAATATTTTATACTGAGGATATTTTGACCGGAATTCTTCAATGACCGGGCGGCCCTGTTCAAACTCACCCAGGGAAGAGGCATGAAACCACACATAGCGTGCTTCCTTATTTATTGCTTGTTGCAATAACACCTGCCAATTCTTACGCCCGTCAACCCATTTGCGTGCTTTATCATTAAAGAGGGAGGCGATTTTTACAGCCCCGGAATAAAGAAAAATTGATATGTTATACAAGAAAAACATCGGGTTGGTTTTATTTTATAATTCAAATCATTTGGAAAAAAAATCCAAGTTCCAAGCCTAAAGACCCAAGCCCCAATCCGCTAAAGCGGATCATAATTCAAGCCCCTCCTTATGGAATCCTGAGGACAGAAAGAAAAAGAGAATTGATAATTTATTCAAAATAGAAGCGAGTATTTTTTTTAATTCTGATGATTCTTTTACCAAATAGGTGTTTTTTTCAACATCTCCAATATTTAAATTATTAAATATTCGCAGAAAATAATTTGATTCACGCATTTCTTTTAAGGAGATACCGATTTTAGTCCTGACATCGGGTCTTGTTGGTGAACCTTGTGATTCTTCATAATTCGCACCACTTGATGTTGATGATTTAACCATCTGTCGTTTCATGTCCATCGTTTCTATTGTGTTTTTAACTGTACGCATATATAAAATAACATCAACAGCAAACTTAAGCAATCTGTCACAAAGATCATTTTTCTTTTCCATTTTCAGGGTTGTTTTTTATCCTTTGAATTCGAAACTTGGATTTTTATACTTGGATTTTTGGATTTTGGGTTTTGGATTTTGGCCCGCCGCAGCGGATTGGTTCTTACTCCAGGCCTTCCTGAGTAACATCACCTAATAATAATAACCTTTTGGCGCCCTTTTATAAAGCGGAATGATCCATCCGAAACGAAATGAATACAAGAAATCATATTTCTGTTCCGTGTCGCGGGTCATCGTATTAAAATTATATTCCCGACGGCATTTTGTGAATGCCTGGGTAAATTCAAATCCCGCATAAAAAGTAACAAGTCGCTTATTTCCCATATACATATAGCCCAGAAACTCAGTAAGGGAGATGCCGTTGGCCAGTTCGTCATAGCCTTTTTTATAATCACCCCTGAGTGGCGGAACGGTATTGTTGGGGTTGACGATCTTTATTTTATGCTGCAGAAATCCGGGCTGTAACGAAACCATGATGCCGCTATTGGGATTTGAACCAAATACGGGGAAAATTTTTCCGGCTTTCAGGCCAACGGCAAAGCCCGATTCGCTTAAAAACACATCGGCATACTGCCCGTCGGTAGTGATGAGAAAGCTGTCAGAAGTAGAAATATTCGACAAAATGGAGAACTCATCTTTTACCTTGATGCCGAAAAGATAATTACCTTCCGCTCCAAATAACCAGTTTTTTTTCGTTTTTATCTGAACACCTCCGCCCACAGAAGAATTGCCGCCAAACCTTTTCGCCAAATCTCCGCCGGGCAACTGATAGGCATAAGTAGCATATAACATCGTGGAGAATATGCAGGAATCCTTCACACTAACCTGCGTTTTTGCCTGATAGCTAAGGAATATAAAAGCCAGTAACAGAATGATTTTTTTCATTTCAAATAGTGCGCACAAAAATAACCAAAATAAATACTGATTAGATTAACAGAAGTGAAATAATAATATTGCCCCGGGAACAAACTTTTTTTCTTGATATTTAGCTTTTTTGATTTACTGTATATCTCTAAAATTCCTATCTTTGCACCTTAAAAAAATTAAAACAACCTTAAAAGCCCAATATTATGCATAAAATCACCATGGTTGACCTTAAAAGTCAATACGAAGATATTAAAAATGAAGTAGACGCTGCTATTCATGAAGTCATTGATAATACAGCATTTATCAATGGCCCTGCAGTCAACAGGTTCCAGAAAAACCTGGAAACATACCTTGGCGTCAAACATGTAATACCTTGTGCGAACGGCACCGATGCGCTGCAGGTTTCAATGATGGCGCTGGATTTAAAACCGGGAGATGAAGTTATTACAACATCTTTTACATTTATTGCCACCGCTGAAGTTATTGCCCTGCTTGGACTGACGCCTGTCCTGGTTGATGTTGACCCCGATACGTTCAATATTGATCCCAAAGCCATAGAACGCGCAATAACATCAAAGACAAAAGCCATCGTTCCTGTGCATCTTTTCGGTCAGTCGGCGGATATGGAAGCCATTATGGAAATTGCCGAAAAACATAAGCTGCACATTATTGAAGACAACTGTCAGGCAATAGGAGCGGAATATTTTTTTGCTGATGGAACAAAGAAAAAAACAGGTACCATAAGCATTGTAGGCTGTACATCATTTTTTCCGTCAAAAAATCTCGGCTGTTACGGCGACGGCGGCGCTGTCTTCACAAACGATGATGACCTGGCCACCAGGCTGAGACAAATTGTAAATCATGGGATGACCGTTCGTTATTATCACGATATGATCGGTGTCAATTCCCGCCTCGACAGCATTCAGGCAGCCATCCTCGATATAAAACTAAAACATCTTGATGAATATGCACAAAGGCGAAATCATGCTGCTGATTATTACGATAAAGCATTTGCTAATGAACCGCACCTGAAAACACCTGTCCGTTTTAAAAGATCAACGCATGTTTTTCATCAGTATACTTTGGTCACGAATGGTATCGACAGGAATAAACTTCAGGAATTTCTGACCACCAAAAATGTTCCGGCCATGATCTATTATCCTGTTCCTTTGCATCTGCAGAAAGCCTATCTGGACCCCAGATATAAAGAAGGTGATTTTCCGGTAACGGAAATGCTCAGCAAATCTGTAATTTCGCTGCCCATGCATACCCATCTCGATGAAGAACAACTTGAACATATCACGTCTTCTGTTCTTGCATTTTTCAAACAGTAATTATATGGAAAAAGAATTTTTCGCACACGAAACCGCAGTAATTGATGAAGGCTGCCAAATCGGAAAAGGAACAAAAATATGGCATTTTACGCATGTCATGCCCGGATGTACGATTGGCGAAAATTGTAACATCGGACAAAATGTTGTGGTTTCACCCGGAGTGAAACTAGGCAAAAACGTAAAAATTCAAAACAACGTTTCATTATATACCGGGGTGATCTGCGAAGATGATGTTTTTCTCGGCCCGTCAATGGTATTTACCAACATTGTAAATCCCCGCAGTGCCATCATCCGGAAAGATCAGTATGTGGAGACCCTCGTGAAAAAAGGCGCTTCTATCGGTGCCAATGCCACTATTGTTTGCGGACACAGTATCGGCGAATACGCGCTTATCGGCGCCGGCGCTGTAGTCACCAAGGAAATTCCCGCCTACGCACTCGTTGTCGGCAACCCTGCCAAACAAATCGGATGGATCAGCGAATACGGACACCGGCTCGATTTTAATGAAGAAGGAATTGCAATTTGTCCCGAAAGCAATGAAAAATATAAATTTCAGAACGGGGCCGTATCAAAAATCTCCTGAAATGAAAAAATTAATTTTAATTATTGCATTTATTTGTTTTGGGGCTTTTGTCTCGGGATGTGATGATTCCAATTGTGATAACTGTACTATTCAAAAACGCGAATTTTGTCTGATGATGTTCGAAGCCGGGTGTAACAGTGCAGCCCTGACAACAAATATTGACTATTTAATACAAGCTTGCGGACAGGATGAGGCAAACAGTTGGATATCTGCCGTTACCGACAGTTGCACCCAGGGAATACTTGTTTGTCCTGAAGAATGCAAATAAAAAATTATCATGATGAAAGATAAAATAAAATTTGCAGTGGTTGGTTGCGGGCATATCGGCAAGCGTCATGCTGAGATGATCCAGCGAAACCCCGAGGCCGAACTGGCCGCGCTGTGTGATATCAAACCGAAAACATCGTTGGGTATCGAGTCTTTCGATGTTCCTTTTTTCAGTAACATAGAAGAAATGTTGAATTCGGGTATTGATTTTGACGTTGTCAACGTTTGCACACCCAATGGCTGCCATGTCGATCATTCGTTTAAAGCCCTGTGCGCGATGAAACATGTGGTATGCGAAAAACCAATGGGGTTGACCAAGGCATCTGTTGAACAGGTTATCTACAAATCACTCCAGGTTTCCCGGCATCTTTTCCTGGTGATGCAGAACCGTTATTCGCCGCCATCAGTCTGGATTAAGGAAGTGGTGGACAAAAAAATATTAGGCAACATTTACCATGTGCAGCTAAACTGTTACTGGAACAGGGATGAACGCTATTATAAAAAAGGGAACTGGAAAGGAAGCAGTGATCTTGACGGAGGCACTCTTTTCACACAGTTTTCACATTTTATTGATATCATGTACTGGCTTTTCGGCGATATTACCGATATCCAGGGCATTTTTGCAGATAACAATCATAAAACCCTTACAGATTTTGAAGACAGTGGTATTGTCAGTTTTAAATTCATACAGGGCGGCATCGGCTGCATTAATTATTCCACTTCGGTATGGGATGCCAACCTTGAAAGCAGCCTTACAATCATCGGAAGCAAGGGAAGCATCAAGATCGGCGGACAATACATGAACGAAGTTGAATATTGCCATATTAAAGATTATACCATGCCGGAACTTGATCCGGTAAATCCTGCCAATGATTACGGAGCATACAAAGGCTCCGCTGCGAACCACCACTACGTCATCGAAAATGTTGTGGACACACTGAAAGGACGCACCACCATCACTACCAACGCCCTCGAAGGAATGAAAATTGTCGAAATTATCGAACGCATATATTCAGTTAGAAATAAAAATTTTATAAAATAAAATACAAATCAAATCTATATCAAATGAACACTTACGAACAACTATTAGCAAAACAAACCAAACTGTCAGTAATTGGTCTTGGCTATGTCGGACTGCCAATTGCATTAGAGTTTGCAAAAAAAATACAAGTCATTGGTTTCGATATCAAGGAAGACCGTGTCGAAATGATGAAAAACAAGATAGACCCCAGCGAAGAACTTCCATCTTCAGCTTTCGAAGGCTGCGATATACATTTCACTGCAATACCCGAAGAGCTGAAAGATGCTTCGTTTCATATCGTTGCTGTCCCTACTCCCATTGATAATCATCAGTTGCCCGATCTGACGCCTTTGCTTGCCGCAACACGCACCGTTGGAAAGATCCTGAAAAAAGGAGATTACGTTGTTTATGAATCTACGGTTTATCCGGGCTGTACCGAAGAAGACTGTATTCCGATCCTTGAACAATTATCGGGATTAAAATTTGTTACAGATTTTAAAGTCGGCTTTTCACCCGAACGCATCAACCCGGGTGATAAGGAACATACCATAACTTCTATAAAGAAGATCGTGTCTGGTTGCGATGATGAATCGCTTGATATTGTTGCGAAAGTTTATGAGATCGTTGTGAAAGCAGGTGTCCACAAAGCTTCATGCATCAAAGTTGCCGAATCTGCAAAGATCATTGAAAACACGCAGCGCGATGTCAACATTGCCTTGATGAATGAGCTTTCAATAATTTTCAACCGCATGGGCATCAATACCTATGAAGTTCTCGAAGCCGCAGGTACAAAATGGAACTTCCTGAAATTCTATCCCGGCCTTGTGGGCGGCCATTGCATCGGTGTTGACCCTTATTATCTCACATTTAAAGCCAAAGAATACCGTTATCATGCCCAGGTAATCAATTCGGGACGTTATGTAAATGATTCGATGGGATTTTATATTGCCAAACAAACAGTAAAGAAAATTATCGCCACCGGAAAAAATGTGCTTAACTCAAGAGCGTTGGTCATGGGCGTTACATTTAAAGAAAATGTCAGCGACATCAGAAATTCACGCGTGGCCGATGTGGTCAGCGAATTAAAAACGTATGGTGTTATTGTGGACGTGGTTGATCCTTTTGCCAACGCGGCAGAAGTCAAACATGAATATGGTTTCGAATTGACCGAAAAAGCCAGAGGTAAATATGATGCCATTATTGTTGCTGTCTCCCATTTAGAATATGCCATGCTTGACGAAAATTATTTTAAACCTATGGCTGCAGACAAATGTATCCTTATTGATATTAAAGGTATGTATCGCGGAAAAATAAAAGAATTGACGTACTGGAGCCTGTAATTCATGAAAATTCTCGTAACAGGAGGAACCGGTTATATTGGAGCCCACACCGTTGTTGAGCTACAGCAAAACGGCCATGAAGTTGTTATCATAGACAACTTGTCGAATTCGTATCCCGAAGTGCTTCTGTCGATACAAAAAATCACCGGCATCCAGCCTGTTTTCGAAAAGATCGAACTTTGCGACCCTGTTCAGGTAGATGATTTTTTTCGCCGTAACACGGGCATTGACGGAGTGATACATTTTGCTGCCTTCAAAGCGGTGGGTGAATCGGCTATTTTGCCCTTAAAATATTATCACAACAATCTTTTCTCTTTGATCAACCTGCTGAAAGGCATGCAGGACAATAAGATCAATGCATTTATATTTTCTTCTTCCTGTACCGTTTACGGACAACCTGATCATCTTCCTGTTGATGAATTATCTCCGATTCTGCCGTCTTCATCTCCGTATGGTGACACCAAACAGATATCTGAAAAAATTATATCAGAACAAGTAAAGGTCACTGATTTAAAAACAATTCTGCTAAGATATTTTAATCCCATCGGTGCTCATGAATCAGCGCTGATCGGAGAACTACCGATCGGAATTCCAAATAATCTGGTGCCTTTTATCACACAAACGGCTATCGGGAAACGGGAATGCCTGAATGTTTTTGGAAATGATTATGCAACACCCGACGGAACATGCATCCGCGATTACATTTATGTCGGGGATCTTGCAAAAGCCCATGTTAAAGCATTGAAACGCATCCTCGAAAAGAAAAATGAAAATAGTTGCGAAGTATTTAACCTGGGAACAGGAAATGGTTTTTCTGTTTTGGAAGTGATAAATTCTTTTGAACGTGTTTCAGGTGTAAAACTGAATTATCGCTTTGCGCCGCGCCGGGAGGGCGATATTGTCAAGATATGGTCAGACTGTACCCTGGCAAACAATGTTCTCGGATGGAAAGCAGAAAAGGATCTTGACGGGATGATGCTTTCGGCCTGGAACTGGGAAAAACATCTTGCTGAAAATTTTAAATAAAATATTTGATTATGTTTAAAAAAAATATTCTGATAACTGGTGGCGCCGGATTCATCGGGTCGCATGTGGTTCGGCTGTTTGTGAAAAAATATCCCGAATACCTTATTGTCAACCTCGACAAACTGACCTATGCCGGCAACCTGGAAAACCTCAATGACGTTGATCACGCTCCAAATTATTTATTTGTCAAAGGCGATATTACAGATGCAGAAGTAGTCCAAAACCTTTTTCAGCAATACGCTTTTGACGGCGTGATACACCTTGCCGCTGAATCGCATGTAGACAGGTCTATTTCAAATCCGCTGGAATTTGTCGTGACAAATATCATTGGAACAGCCACACTGCTGAATGCCGCACGAAGTTCATGGAAAGAAAATCTTTCAGAAAAATTATTTTATCATATTTCCACTGATGAAGTCTATGGATCACTCGGCAAAGAAGGTTTCTTTACAGAAAGCACTGCCTATGACCCCCGCAGCCCTTATTCAGCATCAAAGGCAAGCTCCGACCACCTTGTACGTGCCTATCATCATACTTTCGGGCTTTCGGTTATCATTTCAAACTGCTCGAACAATTACGGCCCCAACCAATTCCCGGAAAAACTGATCCCGCTGATGATAAACAACATCGTCAATAACAAGCCCCTGCCTGTTTATGGCAAGGGAGAAAATGTGAGGGACTGGCTCTATGTGGTAGATCATGCACAGGCTATCGACCTGATATTTCATAAAGGCAAAAAAGGTGAAACCTACAATATCGGCGGCCATAACGAATGGAAAAACATTGATCTTGTTCTTCTCATGTGCGAAATTATGGATACTAAACTTGGACGCGAAAAAGGCACCTCAGCAAAGCTGATTACATACGTGAAAGACCGCGCAGGACATGATCTGCGCTATGCCATCGACTCTTCAAGACTCACTAACGACCTGGGCTGGAAACCATCGCTCCAATTTGAAGAAGGCCTGAACAAAACTGTTGACTGGTATCTTGCTAACGAGAAATGGATGAAGAGCATCACCAGCGGTGATTACTTAAAATATTACGAACAACAATATCACAACAGATAGCCCATGTACAATAATAAATATCATCCCGGAGATATTGGTAAATTAAATTTTCTCGTAACTGGCGGCGCCGGCTTTATCGGGTCAAACATCGTTGAATACCTTGTTAAATATAATGCCGGAAAAATAAGTATTCTCGATAATTTATCCAACGGATTTTTACATAATATCGAGCCGTTCATTTCTTTGCCAAACGTGGAATTTATTCAGGGTGATATTTGCGATAACGACACGTGCGACCGGGCATGTAAAAATGTTGATTTTGTTTTGCATCAGGCAGCCTTAGGCTCTGTCCCGCGTTCTATAAAAGATCCGCAGGCAACCAATCACTCAAATGTGGACGGTTTTCTGAATATGCTGGTGGCTGCTAAAAACAACCAGGTAAAACGGTTTGTCTATGCCAGTTCCTCTTCTGTTTATGGCGATAGCCCGCAACTTCCCAAAACGGAAAACAATATCGGGAAACCTTTGTCACCCTATGCTGTTTCAAAATATGTAGACGAATTGTACGCGCAGGTTTTTTCAAAATGTTACGGCATGGAAATCGTTGGTTTGCGTTATTTCAATGTTTTCGGGCCTAACCAAAGCCCTGCAGGCGCTTACGCCGCAGCCATCCCTTTGTTTATTCATGCCCTGCTTACCGGTCACAGCCCCAATATTTTCGGTGATGGAGAACAAACACGGGATTTTACCTTTGTAGAAAATGCCGTTCAGGCAAATATCAAAGCTGCATTTACCGATAATATCGAAGCCTGCGGGAATATTTTCAATATTGCTTGCGGAGACAGGACAACCATCAATGAGCTCTTTTATACGCTAAAAAAAATCTCCGGATCTGTCGTAATGCCGTCTTATCTCGATGAGCGCCCCGGCGATATACGCGACTCACTGGCAGATATCACAAAAGCACATCAGACGCTCGGTTATTCGCCTGTTGTCATGATCAGCGACGGGCTGGAAATAACATTTGAGTGGTTTAAACTTAATTTCAAAAGGTTATATGGGGATATTTAATTTCCGGCATAAAAACGAAGCTATTACTTCTGACTATACCGATTTTTACAATATCGACCTGCATTCTCATCTTATTCCCGGTGTGGATGACGGATCAACAAGCACCCGAGAATCACTTGAGATAATTTCTTCTTTAAAAAGCATGGGATTAAAAAAAATCATTGTCACCCCTCATGTTTCTGTGTTTTACCCGAACAGTCCTGAAAAAATACGCGCCGCTTTTGAACAACTAAAAAACAAAGTTGCCGAAAACAATATTGACATTGAAATGGATGTAGCCGCCGAATATATGGTAGATGACGGGTTCAGAAACATATTTGAAAGCGGCAACCTGATGACTTTCGGTAAGAATTACGTACTTCTTGAGTTGAGCACCTACAGCCCATTCCCGGGATTATCCGATCTGATATTCGAAATGCAGACAAACGGGTATAATATCATTCTCGCCCATCCTGAACGCTATCTTTACTGGGAAAATGAATTTGAAAATTATGGAAAATTAAAGGATCGCGAATTATTTTTTCAGCTCAATATTCTTTCTCTTACAAAGATCTATTCTCCGGAAATACATAATATGGCTGTAAAACTGATTAAACATGGTATGATTGATTTTATCGGTTCGGATATTCACAGCCTGGAATACATTCCTAAAATAAAAGATACGCTGACAAATAAATTTTTTCAGAAATTAGCTGATACAGGCCAGATTAAAAACAACCAGCTTTTAGTTTAAGGGCACCTCTAAAAACTTCAAATTTCTTTGTTCGTCTTCGTTCTTCAAATCCTTGCGTTCGACAGGCTCAGCACAGGTATGTACGCTCAGTACACTGCGGTTTTCAGAACTTCGACTGCCTCGAACTTTTTTGTTTTTAGAGGCGTCCGATCCAGGTTATTCCTAAAATGATTTTTAAAGTTAATAACTATGTAATTTTTCAACAGGGATATTGAACGCCTCGAAAATCTTTTTATGTTTTTTTGACAACTCTGAAACGAAGGGAGTAGCATTGAAAAGTTGGATGTGTTTTATTTTTTTTAAATCAATCAACATTTCTTTCATTGAAAAAGTTTTGAATAATTTTTTGTCACTCATAATTTGGTTAACATGCGAAGCAAGGATAAGAGCTATAAAGCGAATAAATAATCTTCCATGATTTGTAAAATCATTATGGGCCCTGAGCCTGCTTCCATCCATTTCATTTTTCACAAGATCAAATAATTTTTCAACACGATCTTTATTTCTATAGTAGTTTAACATTTCTATCCTATCAATTTCTGTATCCCTATTTGTAATCATCAAATAACAACCAAGATGAGAAAAATATTGATTAATCGCATTTATATTTTTTTCAATTATTTTTGTTTTGGAGTTCCATTTGTAATAAGCTTGATACTTCATTAAAACAGATGATTCGATATATTTGTCCGCCTCCTTTTGAGACACAAATTTTTGTTCTTTTATTCCTGTTTCTATTTTAAGCAATGCAGATAAAAAATTTTGTTTTTGATCCAATTCTGCTTTTTCATTAAAGTACAAATGTCCATCAAATGAACTTTCACCTATGGCAATTTTAACAGGTTTGCTGTATAAAATCTCCTCATTATATTGAAAAGCGTTTTCAGGGTTAGAGATTGTTTTTTTTGATTGACTTACTAACTCTCTTACTTTCTTAAGGCTTAATGGCAATGGTTGGATAAAACTTATTTTATTATCTGGATGATTCATTTGTGTTACGTTCGATGTACTAAAAAAACCTCTATCCATAATTATAAGGATATTATTAAGTCCGAATGCCTGGAGAAAATGCAGATTGTTACGTAAGGTGGTTACATCTACAATACTGCCAGGAAAAACATTATAATAAAGAGGCATTCCGTTTTGTTGATTACATATTACGCCCATATTTATTTGAGGTAGATTTTCATTATCCCTGTTATAACCCCATTCTACAAAATTGATGTTAGTAGAATAGCTTGAAATTGATGTAATATCATAATACACAGCATCTATGGGCTTGACATTTGTTATCCATTGTTTTAAAAACTCTAAGCGTAAAGATTCAAGTTTCCCAATGTCTTCACATAGTGATGAACACGCATAAGAATCCATTGGCTTTATTTCGGGTAAAAATGAGTCTTGCTGCCAATACTCAAAAAGATACATAGGTGATGCTTCTGTAATTTCATAAAAAGCAAGTGCTAATATTTGTTCAAACGTATCCGGGAAAACTGTTTCTAATATTTGATATAAGCCAAGCTCTTTTGCTAAATAACGCAAAAAGAAAATATTTCCATAGGATTTGCTTACTATTTGCGCACCCTTCATCTTTCTGACAGGTAATTTCGTTTTCTTATCTTTAGGGCCAATATAGGTTCTGTGCTGACGGGGTTGCTGTTTGTCCTTATCCCAGTATGCTTCAACTCTATAGAGATAGATATTGCCCTTAATCTTTTGTTCTATAATGTATGACATAGTACCATGTTTTAATAACTATTTTTCAAACACAAAAATAATCATTATCATGTATTTGCGCAATATAATTTTAAATAGTTATTAACAATTTGTAGTTAATTTAGGGTTATTAGAGATGCCCTTAATTTTAAAACAAGGCTTCTTCGATTTCCACTGCTGGCGCGATCTTCCGTACCAAGCCCTGCAACACAGTTCCCGGTCCTAACTCAACAAATATAGTTGCCCCATCATTGACCATGTTTGTTACGCTTTTTGACCACAAAACTGGCGATGTCAGTTGCTTGTTAAGGTTTTCCTTAATTATTGCGGGATCTGTAGCCGGCATGGCTGTTACATTCTGATATACGGGACAAACGGGAGTGTGAAAAATTGTTTGTTCTATCGCAGTGGCAAGATCGGCGCGTGCCAGCTCCATCAGCGGCGAATGAAAAGCCCCGCCAACATTCAGCGGAAGCGCACGGCGGGCACCTACCGCTTTGATCCGTTCACAGGCAGTATTTATCCCGTTGATGCTCCCCGAAATGACAAGCTGCCCCGGACTGTTATAATTAGCGGCAACCACAATATCATCTATACCTTTAAGAATTTCTTCCACTTTTTCATCAGCGATTCCAAGAATTGCCGCCATGGTTGATGGTGTCAGTTCACAGGCTTTCTGCATGGCATGGGCACGTTTTGACACCAACAGCAATCCGTCTTCAAAAGTAAGCGCCTTGGCAGCCACCAATGCCGAAAACTCACCCAGGGAATGACCCGCCACCATACCCGGCATGAAATTGTCGCCAAGCATCTTTGCAAGTATCACTGAATGAAGAAATATAGCCGGCTGTGTAACTTTGGTCTGGCGAAGGTCTTCGTCCGTTCCGCCAAACATCAGGTCCGTGATCCGAAAACCTAAAATATCATTGGCTTGCTCAAACAATTGTTTGGCTTCGGGAAATTTTTCGAACAAATCTTTGCCCATTCCGACAAATTGGGCTCCCTGCCCGGGAAATACATAAGCCTTCATAGTGATCGTTTTTTATTGTTTTTATTTTATTCGTGACAAAAGCGCCAGGATTGCATAAATCACCTTGAATTAAAATCCAAAAATCATCAGCTCCCGGAAATCTGTCGCTTATTAATCTGCCTGCGCTTTTTATTAGCTTTACCTTCTGTCGCCCAATAAGCGCAGCAAAAACAAAAACAGATTTATAAAATCAAGGTACAATGTAAGTGCACCCATAATTGCCATTTTCCGGACAGCGGTATTTTCGCTGTCGATGCTCATACCCGAACCGATTCTTTTTAATTTCTGAACATCGTAGGCGGTAAGCCCGGTAAAGATCAACACCCCAATGATACTGATGATATAGCCCATCATATCGCTTTTTAAAAAGAAATTCACGATCATGGCAATTACGATTCCGATTACACCCATCATTAAAATAGAACCAAATTTTGTCAGGTCTGTTTTGGTAAAATATCCGGCCAACGCCATCACGCCAAACATTCCGGCAGTAATAGCAAATGTAATTCCTATGGTACCGAGGCTATACGCAAGAAATATAAAACTGAAACTCATGCCCATCAATACGGAATAAACCATAAACAACAATGTCATCAGGGGTGCCGATAGTTTCTGATACCCGAAAGACATCAGCAAAACAAAACCCAGTGGGGCCAGCATAACCACCCATCCGAGTATAGACAAACCGCCTTCCGGTTTTATCAGCATTTGCATTAATGAAGGTGTTGCCGCAAAAACAAATGCGGTGACGGCAGTGATGGCAAGTGCGAGGAACATCCATGAAAAAACCTTTGACATAAAGGTACGTGTCATTGTTGCCGTTTCGGCAGGATCTCTGTATCCGACGGATACATTTTGTTCGTTAAACATATTCATAAATAAAAATTTTTGCAAAATTAAGAAAAATCAATGCAATTGAGCGCTGATCAATGTTAAAAACTCTGTGCGGGTTTTTTCAATCAGAAAAGCCCCGGTAAAATCCGATGTGGTCGTTACTGAATTTTGTTTTTGTATACCACGCATCATCATGCAAAGGTGGTGGGCTTCAATAACTACTGCCACACCTAAAGGGTTCAATGTTTCCTGAATACAATTCTTGATCTGTGAAGTAAGGCGTTCCTGAACCTGCAAACGACGGGCAAAAGCGTCAACAATGCGCGGGATCTTGCTCAACCCGACAATGTATCCGTTGGGGATATAAGCCACATGCGCTTTCCCGAGAAAAGGCAGCATATGGTGTTCGCACATCGAATAAATTTCAATATCTTTCACGATGACCATCTGCTTGTAATCTTCTTTAAACATGGCAGAACGTAGGATTTCTTTAGGATCCAGGTCGTAACCATGTGTCAGAAACTGCATGGATTTTGCTACGCGTTCGGGTGTTTTTAACAAGCCTTCCCGTTCGGGATCTTCACCAATAAGCCGCAAAATGTTCTTATAATGAAAAGCTAAATCTTTTGAAATTTCAGTATTTTCGGGCAAAATAACAGCAGGCACTTCGTCCATTTCGTTTTCTTTAAGCATTGATTTGTCTATAGCATTCATAAGATGATTTTGTATATCATTCGCCAAAATATTCCACAAAATTATTTTCAGTTTCGCAAAGCTTCACACAATGAAGTTTTGCATTGTTCTTTTCAATAAGGTCCGATAGCTGCTCCCAGATGGCTATAGCCAGGTTTTCGGTCGAAGCCAGCCTGCCTTTCATAAAATCCACTTCAATATTCATGTTTTTATGATCAAGCTTTTCAATAACATTTGTCCTAACAATCTCACTCAGGGTTTTTAAGTTGATGACCATGCCCGTATGTGGATCGGCCATACCGCTCACCGTTACAAAGAGTTCGTAATTATGTCCGTGCCAGTTAGCATTTGAGCATTTTCCGAAAACTTCCAGATTTTTTTCAGCAGAATAATCTTCCCTGAACAATCTGTGGGCGGTATTAAAAGTTTCTCTGCGGGTGAGAAATATCATTTTATATTTTTTACAAAATTACAACAAAAACGTGATTTTGCCCGTTTTATTACATCTTTAAACCTGATTTGCTTTTACTATCTTTGTGAAAAATTTCAATGAAAAAACCGCTCTTACTGTATTTCCTGACCTTCTTAATAGTTGGCTCCCTATTTTCGCAAACTGCAGAAAACTATTACAATTCGGGGGTTGATAAATATAAAAATGGATTTTTTGTTGATGCGATCCTTGAGTTCAACCAGGCACTTAAAAATAAACCCGAATATGCAGATGCTTTTATTTACAGGGCGATGTCGTACAATGCCATTGGTAATTATGCTGAAGCCCTCGATGATTATACTGCTGCAATTAAAATCGCCCCCCGCAATGTGGAAGCCTATGCCAATCGCGCTATCCTGAAAAGCAATCTTGGAAATGACAAAGACGCCATTGAAGACTGCAATCTGGCCATTGCTGTTGATTCCGCATATTATCGTGCCTATTTTGTACGCGGATTTTCCAGATACCTGTTAAAAGATTATAAGGGCGCCATCGCTGATTATACTCAAACGATAATACTTCATCCGACATACACCGATGCGATATACAACCGTGGTATGGCCTACAGCATTGTGGCAAGTTACAAAGCCGCCAGGGAGGATTTCAGCAAAGTGATCGAGCTTTCACCCAAAGATTACAGGGCCTTTGTAAGCAGGGGTATGGTCAACGGTAAGCTGAAAAACTATACGGAAGCGATCAGTGATTATAACAGTGCCATTGCGATCAAGCCCGATCACGCCAATGCTTATTACAACAAGGGGTATACTGAATTCGAAATGAAAGATTTTGAAAATGCAGAAAAGGATTATACGAATGCCATCAAAGTGAAGGAAGACTATTACGATGCTTATTATAACCGGGGTCTTACGCGCTTTGAGCTAAAAAAATACGAAGAGGCTATCAGCGATTATGATGTTGTTATAAACAAAAAGCCGAAAGATTACGAATGTTACCTCAACCGGGGCTTATGTATGGAAAAAAAAGGCAACTCTGCGGGAGCTATTGAAGATTACAATAAATCGATAGAAATAAATCCGGCCTATTCAAAAGCCTATGCCAACAGGGCTTATGCAAATCACAACCTGAAGAAATTTGATGAAGCCTGCGCCGACTGGAAAAAAGCTACTGAACTGGGAAGCAAAATTGCCGAAACAAACCTTAAGCAATTTTGTAAATAGGCGAATCGCAAATTATTAATATTGAGCAACTTTCTTGATTTTGAACTTAATGAAAAAAGGTTCAAAACAGCGACTGAAACGCATGGTAATATTAACTTATTTATTAACAATTGCCTGATGATAAAATTCTGATAATTTAGCTTTTTTATTAAATTTAAGATGTATTTTTACATCATTAATAAATATATTAACGTTTAATTAAAATTTTGCAAACATGAACAAACAAGAATTAATTGATGCAATTGCTAAAGAAAGCAAATTAAGCAAAGCCGCTTCAAAAAAAGCTTTGGAAGCTTTAACAAAATCTGTTGGCGTTGCAATGAAAAAAGGTGAAAGAGTTGCCTTGGTAGGTTTCGGATCTTTTTCAGTTGCGAAAAGAAATGCCAGAAAAGGCCGTAATCCTCAGACAGGAAAACCAATCAGCATTAAAGCTAAAAAAGTCGTGAAATTTAAAGCTGGTTCTGAATTAGTAAAGACGGTCAAATAACATTGCATCAAGTTTAAAAAAAGTCCCGAAGCAATCCGGGACTTTTTTTTTCAACAATACCGGAGTGCTTGTCTTTACTATGGTAGTGAAGAGTCTGCTCTAGGTGTTTTTTAATAAGGTATATCGTTTTCTGAAGCAGACAAAATTGTTTTATTTGATATTCCTCTCATAAAACCCAAGAACAAAAAAACGAAAAAACAACAAACCTGCCGCGCATACCAGAGCACTTGTCCAAAAAATCGCTGATAAGGATATTTGCTGGGCAATGAATCCGGCCATGATCATCCCGAGGCCCATCCCGAGATCAACAGCCGTATAAAGCGTTGAATTTGCTGCTCCGCGATGCGCCGGATCTGCAATATTATTCACCATCGACTGAAAAGTAGGAAATATAACGCCATTGCCAAACCCGATAATTATGGCAGAGATATAAAACAGCACGGCATCTTCTGCCAGTGCGAGCAAAGGGAATCCTATAATAAGCAAAATAATACATAGCGTAATAATTCTTCGCGGGCCATTTTTATCAAACTCTTTTCCGGAGGTGAGCCTGGCCGCAGCAATACCAACAGAAAAAATCAAAAAATACAGTGAGGAATCCTGAATTCCTAATTCCTGCCCGTAAAGTGCTATAAATGACAACAAGCCGCCATAAGCGATCATGGTTATAAATACATTCATCGAGGGGCGGATGGAGTTTTTATCGAACAAACTGTTCCGTTCTAATTTTATTCGTTTCCCGACAACAAACCGTTTGCGCATATGAATAGCATAAGCACACGCGAGGCTTGCCACACCAATGATACATCCCGCTACGAACATGGCCACATATCCCCACTTGTGGCAAACAAATAACCCTATCACAGGACCCACCGACATCCCCAGTGTTGTTGACAGTGCAAAATAGCCGATACCTTCACCCCTTTTTGATGTTGGAATAATATCGACGGCTATCGTCGATCCGGAGACCGTGGTAAATCCCCAGGCCAGGCCTTGTGCAAACCGCAGGAGTATAATAGCAGTGATAGTTATAGCGACCAGGTATCCTGCAAATAACAACGAATAAACTATTAGTGCCAGTAAAAAAATCGTCCGGCGGCCAAACCGGTCGAGCATAAATCCGGAGAAAGGCCGCACCAATACAGAAGCAATGGTATAAGCGCCTACCACAAAACCCACCTGCACCGCCGAGGCATGAAGATCATTGACCAGATACAGAGGCAGAGCCGAAAGTATTGCATAATAGGTAATGTACATCGAAAAGTTCGACAAAATAAGGAAAATAAAATCCTTATTCCATATCCGCTCATTCATAACCCCCTGATTTAGTATACCAGGCCGCAAAGTTATCAATAAAAGTCACCCGGTATTATGCAAAACTCAAACTGAACAAAAACCGCCTAAAAGTGGCTACACAAATTTTTCCACATTCCAGACAAAAGCCCGGATACCAACCTCTTTATTAATGGTATCCAGTTTTTTTACTTTTTCCAGCACTGTATCTACCAGGTCATCATTGACAATGGTCAGAACAGCAGAATTCATTTCAGGCCAGGTATGGGTACCCATTCTGGGTTCGCCATCAGTGGTTCCGGTACCATAAACCATGGGCCATTGCGTGAAACCCCTGATATTTAATTTTTCCAGAAGGTATTCAATTTTTTCGGTCATGGCCTGGTTATATACGATCATTATTGCTTTCATGTGGAATAATTTTAAATATCAATTGAATTCATAACAGCTACAGCGTCTCTTTTTGCTTTTCTCTCGGTTCTTCTCACCACGATACGATACACCACCGGAACTAAAATCATGGTAACCAGTGTGCTGAATATTAAACCACCAACCACAACGATACCCATAGGTTTCCATATTTCGGAACCTTCACCGGTGCTGAGCGCCAGCGGAAGCATACCTAAAATAGTAGTGGCGGTAGTCATAATTACAGGGCGCAAACGTGACCTTCCAGCCTTCAATATAGCGTCGTCAAGGCTGTTACCCCTGTCGCGCATCAGGTTGGTAAAGTCGATCAGCACAATAGCATTTTTAACGGCAATACCAATGAGTAGAATAGCGCCTAATGCGGCAATGATACTTAAAGTCGTCTTGGTCAGTACCAGGGCAAGAATAACGCCGGTGAAAGCAAAAGGAACAGACACCATGATGATCAGCGGCATCTTGAGTGATTCAAACTGAGATGCCATAACAAGGTACACAAGCACAAGACTCAGCAATAACAGCAACGCAAGGTCTTTAAATGAATCTTCAAGGTCTTCGTAGGAACCGCCAACATTCATCATGATGCCGGAAGGTACATCTACTTTTTTCACTTCAGCTTTGATTTTGTTTGCCAATTCGCCCAGTGATACTTTATATGGTGTCGCTTTTATAGTAACCACCCTTTCGCGGTGTTCTCTTTCAATATTTGGCGGTGACCAGAACTCTTCAATTTTAGCGATATCTCCCAGCTTGATCAAACCAGTGGCTGTAGGGATACTAATATTTTCAATATCGGGTATGGAACTTCTGTAATTTTCTTCAAATCGTACCAGGACATCATATTCATTTCCTGATTCACGAAACTGAGTGGCTGTCAAGCCCAGGAACCTGTTACGGATCATGGTGGAAACAACAGCCGTACTTAATCCGTTCTGAGACATTTTATCTTTATCCAGAGTTACCCTTAATTCAGGTTTTGATTTTTCACGGCTGATGATCACATTCTTGGCGCCTTCAATTTTCTTGATCTTTTCTGCCAATTCATTGGCAAGGGCTGTGGTCTGGTCAAAATCGTAACCATATATCTGAAGATCCACGGTACTTCCTCCACCCATAATACTCATACTACTTCCGGCGGTGACATTGTATTTTACTATTTCCGGAATGGTCTCCAGATAATTACGAAGCTGATCAGCAATATCGGCAGTTGTGCGATTTCTTTCAGAGGCGGTTACGAGTTTCATGGTCACATTAATAATATTGGACCCGGAACTCTGGAACAAAGCAGCGATTCTCGCCTGATCATTTGCACCTGAAGAAGTAGATACCAGCTTTTTCTCAGGGATTTCTTTATTGATAAAATCTTCAATCTTACGAGTGATCTTCACTGTTTCATCCACCCTCATACCTGCCGGCAATTCGATAACAGCAGACAACTGGCCCTGATCCGTTTCAGGAATGAATTCTGTCTTTAGTGTCGTGGCAAGTAATACCGTAGCTAACAGGATACCAAAAGCCCCGAAAACAATGATTTTTTTATGATGCAAACTCCATCTCAAAATCCGGACATAAAAGTTATCCAATTTGTTCAATAACGGTAACACAAGGTGCTCATGGCTGAACCAGCCCGGTTTCTTTTTTACAGGCTTCAATCCTAAGAACTTTGAGCTAAGCATAGGTGTAATGGTGATAGCAGCAATGGCGGAAGTAATGATCGTAATGGTTACGATCCAACCCAATTGTTTGAACATGATGCCCGTCATTCCTGATACCATGGTAAGCGGGAAGAAAACAGCAACGATGGTAAGTGTAGATGCAATGACGGCGAGCCACACCTCGTTGGTAGCATAGACGGCAGCTTCACGAGGCGAACTGCCGCGCTCGATGTGCCGCGTAATATTCTCGAGTACCACGATCGCATCATCCACCACCATCCCGATACCTATGGACAAGGCCGAAAGAGAAATAATATTAATGGTGCTGCCTGAAATTCCAAGGTAGATAAAAGCAACAATAAGCGAAATAGGAATTGTCAGGATGATGATAAACGTGGCCCTCCATTTCCCCAGGAAAAAAATCACCACCAATATAACAAATAAAAAGGCAAACAGTAAGGTTTCAGTCAGGTTGTTAATAGAATTTGTGATAAACTCACTTGTATCCATTATCGGCTCGATTTTAACATCGGCCGGCAGTTCTTTTTTCAGGTCGGCGATCTTTTTGTTCACTTCTTTGGCAATCTGCACGGTATTGGCGCCAGACTGTTTCATGATCATCATCCGCACACCTTTTCTTCCGTTAATTTTTTCATCAAGGCTCATTTTACGGATGGAATCATTTACAACAGCCACATCTTTCATGTAAATGGTTTTTCCCTGGTAGTTGGTAAGGACAATGTTCTTTATTTGTTCACTTTGTTCAAATTCGCCCTGAACACGAAGCGGATAGCTCATCTGCCCCATATCCACCGTTCCGGCAGGCATATTCAGGTTTTCTGCGCGCAACACATTACCAATTTGCTCAATGGTCAGGTTATAGGCCTCCATTTTCCGGGGATCAACATTCACGCTTACTTCACGTATCGGCGCTCCGATCAAGCTGATGGATCCGATACCGTCGATACGGTTGAGCGGGTTGACCAGTTTTTCTTTCAGTTCTTCTTCAATGCCTTCATAACTTTCATCGGCTGTAATGGCGAAGAACATGATCGGCATCATGTTGGTGCTGAACTTGAAAATAATAGGATCATCCGCGCCATCCGGTAAATAACGCGTCACCATTCCCAAGGCGTCCCTGACGTCGTTGGCCGCACCGTCAAGGTCTGTCCCGTATTCAAATTCAAGGGTAACCACCGAAGCGTTATCCCTTGAGGTGGAATAAACTTCTTTCAGGTTGCTGACGGTATTCAGGGTATTTTCAATAGGTTCGGAAATATTTGTCTCAATATCTGCGGCATTAGCGCCTGAATAGCCGGTGTAAACCATGATAGCCGGTATTTCTATCTCAGGATACAGGTCTATCGGCAGCCGGGTAAATGAGTAAACCCCGACCACAATAATTGCAATGAAAACCATTAACGTCGTAACAGGCTTCTTTACGGCACTTCCATATATACTCATAGCTTTATTTCTTTATAGTTCTTTGTTAAAATGTTCATTGATGCTCTGTTTTACTTCACAACCGAAATATGTGAACCTTCCATAAGCTTGTTTTGTCCGGCAATGATGATCTGATCGCCTTCTTTGATCTTCTCGGAAATGATCTCCATTTTGTCATCGAACCGTGTCCCGATCTCCACCTCAATTTTATGGGCAACATTACCTTCACCGGCAACAAATACAAAGTGGTTGTTGGTTCCTTCCTGTTTTACCAGAGCCGTTGCAGGTACAACAAGCGCGCTGGCTTCACCCAGATCAAGTGACACCCTTGCAAACATTCCCGGGCGTAATTTTTCATCCGAATTGGGGATGGTAAGCTCAACAGGAAATGTACGGGTATCAGAGCTGACAGTCGGATAAACCCTGAACACCACACCTTGAAACGTTTTCTCAGGGAAAATGTCAACACCGAAAGTGGCTTTCATCCCTTCCTTAATCATCGGGTAATACCGTTCGGAAATATTGATTTTGGCTTTCAGCGGGTTGATCTGCATCAGTGTTACAATGGCCGCTTTTCCTGCCGCCGTATTTGGAACACCGGAATAAAGCTCACCACTCTGGAAATATTTCCCGGTAACAATCCCGTTGATGGGAGAAACCAGCGTAGTGTTGCTTGCAAGAAAATCAACATTGGTCTTGGCAACCTCGTATTGGGTTTTAGCGGCTTCCCACTGCGCATCCGAAATGCTGTTGAGTTTGTGAAGCGTGTCCATACGCATAAAGTTCGAACGCGCCATCTGCAATTGCTCATTAGCATTGTTATAATTGGTGCGGTCCATGCGCGCAATCACCGTTCCTTTTTTTACGCGGCTTCCAACTTCCACATTGATCTGGTCGATCCTTCCCGGAGCCGCCGGTGCATAATTTATTTCTTCGAATGGCAGCATGCTGGCCGTATATTCGATCTTCTGCGCAATATTTTGTTTTTCGAGCACCATGGTCTTTACGCGGTAAACCGTGGTGTCGGCTGTTGGTACGTTAGCATCATTCTTTTTTTCATTGCTGCATGAAGCAAAAAAAACGGATAACAGGATTAAAAGTGAGAAGTAGCGTTTCATTATGTTTAAGTATTAAAGTTTATAAATGATTATAATTTGTTGTAAAGTTTGTCCAATGAAGTCTGCGCCTGAAGCAGCGTCAATATTGACGTATAATAATTACTCTCGGCGGTCAGGTAATTGCCGTTTGCCTGAGTCAGGTCTAAGCTGGAGGCTGCGCCGTGCTTATATTTGTTCTGGATGCTCTGGTAAACCCGCCCGGCAACGGAAACGTTTTCTTTCTGGGTTTCATAATTTTCCAATGCATTCTGGTATACAAACAACAATTGTGTTTTTTGCAGATCCAACTGGTCTTTCACAATCTCCAGGTTTCGTTGAGCCATATCATAGCTGATCTTTGATTGGGCCAGCTGGGCTTTTCTTACACCGCTCGACCAAATAGGGACCGACATGGTAACACCCGCCAAATGGCTTGGATTTAAATCAAAATTGGTTTTAAGTATTTTTCCGGTATAGTTATAATACCCGGCAATGGTTGGCGCATAAGCCCATTTTCTTAGATCAACCTGCTTTTTACTCAGCGACACCTGTGATTCCATCATCTGGTAATTGATGTTTTCTGTAATATTGAAATCTTTAGCCAGTGCAGCTTGCGGATTCGTAGCATCCAGCAGCTGTGTCAGGCTGTCCGTAAGGATAATCGAAGTAGCAGGTGGAACACCCAGTTGAAATTTCAGCATGTTGTAGCTGAGCTGAGTCATCCGTTCCAGCGCCTTCTGGGAGTTTTTTAACTGGTTCACCGTTATTTTCAACTGATCTACGTCTGTCTGCTCCGCCAACCCGGTGTTAAACATGTTTGTAGTATGCTGAAGTATGTCGTTCAGGTTTTTTATGTTTTCATTGATGATCTTTAAGGTTCGTTCACTGGTCAGAATCTGGTAGTAGGTGTTCGTTACGTTTTCCTTTACGTCCTGTTCGCTGGCTACCACACTCTGTTCGGATAATTTACGTGCAATTTTCGCTGTTTTGATCCCCGCAAGATATTGACCGCTGAAAATAAGCTGGGATAATTGCACCTTGCCGGAGAGCTGGTCGCTCATAACAATCGGTTCGGAGGAACCTGACATCTGTGAGATCGCGTTCAACACTTCCATATCGCCAAGGTCCAGCAGTGAATAATTGATATTAGGTTCTGTACTGGATCCCATACTGAAATTCATCTCATAATTAAAATACGTCATGTAGTTCAGACTGCCTTCAACCTGGGGTAAGCCCTGGGCAATAGTTTCCTTTACTTTTTGCTTTGAAGAAACCACGCCGTCCCTGGCATTCATCAACGACTTATTGTTCTTTATTGCATACTCCCGTGCCTGTGCCAATGTCAGTGTGTACGGTTGTTCCTGCCCATACAACACATTGCTTGTTATCATTATTACACCCAACAAAAAAATCTTTACCGTTCTCATATAAAATTGATTTATTAAATCTGTTAATTGTTATTTACTATTGTTTACTCATAAATTCGGCCTTCACTTCATCAAACCTGTCCAAAAAAACAGTCAGCAGGTTTTCCACATCTTTCAGAAAAATGGCGGTCGGGGATTTCTTATCTGCTTTCACTTCATACATGGCATGAAAGAGGTCGCGTGATCGCCTCAACATGGTCTGGTGCTCATCAATCAATGCAAACCTATCCTGTCTTCTTACATGAAAATATCGTTTGCGATCGCCGGGAAGCGTAATATATTCAATCTGGTTGCGGGCTTCAAGCAAACGTATCGCATTACTTGCCGAACTTTTGCTGATCTGCAGTGAATCAACGATTTCCTCAAAAGTGAACTGTTCTTTATCCATCACTGTAAGGAACACGATCACACGTCCCGGAATCATACCAAAACCTTGTTTTTCGTATGTCCGGCCAATGGTATCAACCAAATCCCATTGTGCTTTGATTCTTTCTTCAGTGTTCATTTTCTAAAATTTTCGATGCAAAATTACAAATAGTTTTTTTAGTTCGGTAAATTGCGAACTAAAAAAACCGTTAAAGTTTTGTTAAAGTTTTGGAGGCATAGAAAGACGGGCACAAAGGAGGTTTTGATGCCCTTTGATGTATTTATCAATCTCTCTTTTTCGTTACTATGACGGCTTTTTAATAAAAAAGGCTCGTATTATAACAACAAATATCATGAAAAATATATACCTTTACATTAAATATTGAAAAAATGGAAAATACAAATATTTTGCGCCAACTGGGACGTACAGGTATAATGGTAACTCCCATAGGGCTTGGTTGCTGGCAGTTCAGCAAACAAAACAATATGGCGGGAAAATTCTGGCCAACACTTGAAGATGATCTCATTGACAAGATTGTGTCGCTGTCTCTCCAGGGCGGGATCAATTGGTTTGATACTGCCGAAGTATATGGCAATGGGGCATCGGAAAAAGCCCTTTCGAAAGCCCTACAGGCAGCCGGAATAAGGCCCGGGCAAGTTCGTATAGCAACAAAATGGTGGCCTATGTTTCGTTTTGCCTCAAACATCCCCAAAACTATTGATGAGCGTATCAAAGCCCTGGCGCCTTATCCCATCGACCTGTATCAGGTACACCAGCCCTGGGGCTTTTCAAATGAAAAGAGCGAAATGGCCGCCATGGCAGAACTTCTCGACAGGAAGCTGATCAAAAGCATAGGTGTCAGCAATTTCTCAGCACAGAAAATGAAAAATGCCCGGGAAGTACTTGACAAAAAAGGAATTCCTTTGGCATCAAACCAGGTGCCGTACAATCTGCTGAACCGCAAGATCGAAACAAATGGGGTAATGGATACAGCAAAAAAAATTGGCATTTCCATCATAGCATACTCTCCTTTGGCCCAGGGCCTGGTTACAGGCAAGTTTCACGATAATCCGGAACTGCTCGAAAATACAGGTTTCAGAAAATATAGTTCCCGGTTCAAAACACAGGGCCTTGAGAAAAGCAGGCCGGTGATCATGCTGGTAAAAGAACTTGCACTCAAATATAATGTTACCCCATCGCAGATAGCTCTCAACTGGCTGATTCATTTTCATGGCGATACGGTTGTCGCAATCCCCGGAGCTACAAAAGAAATTCATGTAAAGGAAAATACCGGTGCGATGTTATTCAGGCTATCCGATGAAGATATGTGGAGGCTGGACAAAGAGAGTGCGATATTTAAATGAAACAAATAATACATGCGCCGCAGACTTTCCTGTTGCAATATGACACATACGAACAATTGAATTTGAAGGATAGAAAATTGGAGAATTATTAATAAAAACTGAATACGTTTTCTTTTTAAAAATGAATCAATAGAAAGCTGCAGAGCCAGATGCAAATGGTTTGTCTTTTTGGGCTTCGTATTGATCCAAAATAAACTGGGCCTCCGCCTTAGTGTCAAAAAACATACATTTTTCACCGTTACGGTCCTTTGAAATTTGTCCGGTTTGGGAATCAATAAACAAATAAAAATTGCCTACCATCGGAGTAAACTTATCTCTTACCATCAGAATGGTCAATTTGTTTTTTCTTTTGACTACCGAATATATGATCCATCCTATTATTCCTAAAAATATTATAAATAGCAAGACTATAATTATCAAAAATTTCAATTCAATAAATAAGAACATAAAAAAATATTTTTACAAAAACAACATAAAAAAATTTCTAATGCAAAAAGGATGCCTAAGGTAAGTGCAAAGAAAAACAATATCACTTCGCCATTAATTGAAATAAAATAAAATTGCTAACATTTTATGAAATTGCATTAAATCACCTTATAAAATTGTTTCTAAAATTTTATATCATTAAATATCAACCCTTACAAAAATTTTCAAGGCTTGTGTATTTTAATAAAGTTCATGCAAAATTGCCTCATTGTCATTTTTTATTCACAATCACATTTTTTTGTACTCCATAACAGTCAATGTTACAAACATAAAAACCAGTTTTACAAATTAATGCACATACACAAAAACTAAAGCATATTATGTTGGCGAAAATTATTATACATGCAGCTTTTGCGAATACTTAGATGTCAAGATGAATTTAAAATACAGAATGATTATATTAAACCGTCAAAACACAAAATATTATTCATGCACAAATACAAATAATCTTAAAAAAATCATCATGCAACCTTTTCGGCTAAATGCTTGTCTAAGTAAGTCAGTCCATAATTCAGCGTTTGAATCAGAATGTCCTAATTCGAGGCCTGCACGTCCGCAGCCTGATCCGCTAGTTGGCAGACAGGCAAGAGAATGAAGTCGGACATTATGGACAAACGCTAATTATATGAACAGAAATTAAAAAAATACCGATCAAATGATCATTCACTATTAAATTATCGAACCCATGATTAAAAATTTTATTGTCTTTTATTTCCTTTTATTTTTTTCGATTTTATTTTCACAGGCCCAAACTGTGACTGTTCCTTGCGCGGCCGATGCCCAAGTATCAATAAATGATGCCTGCCCCTGGCAATCGGCCAATTATGGGTCTTCTGTTTATCTTCCTGTCAACACATGGACCTGGTATGGCCCCGGGTGCGCACAGGGAAGCATGAGGTCCTTACTTCTTTTTAACTTTAACAACCACGGCCCCCAACAATTATACGACAATCGGGCGACTTTGAATCTGTACTTTCCCACAGGCAGCACCGAGACTCATAATTATACAGGATCAGCCACTGACAACCAGTTCTATATCCAGAGGGTAACGGCTTCCTGGGCCGAAATGACCGTAACATGGGACACACAACCCATGACAACAACCACCGGCCAGATCCTTGTACCTTCATCAAGCACAAATCCTTCGACCCAGGATTATTTTATAGATGTATCGACCATGGTACTGGATTGGGTATGCAACACTTTACCTAATTATGGCATGCGGCTTAAACTGGTCAATGAAGGGCAAACCTACAGAAGAGTTACCTTTACAAGCAGGGAATACATTACTGATACGGCAAGGCATCCGAAACTCATACTGGAATATGCTTATATTGCAACTTCTGCTCCCGATACAGTCTGCGAAGATGACAGTTTTAACATTTCCTGTTTACTGACCAATGCTTATAACCCTTCCGCTTACCAGTTTCAATGGACGCATCTGAACAGCGGTACCACCTATAACATACAGAATGTCGTGGGACCGGCCTATATTACAGGATTGAACACCTATGTGGTTCATGTATCGAATCCCTGGTGTGAGACCGCCACAGACACAGTAACCGTGTTTGTCGCCGCTAAACCTGATGCAAATGCCTCTTATAATTCCCCCTTGTGCGAAGGAGACACCCTTCAACTGACCGTTTCCGCGGCAGATAATTACCAGTGGACAGGACCCAACAGTTTTTCCAGCAACCTGCAAAATCCATTTATACCAGATGCTCACATTTCAAATAATGGGGTATACACCGTTACGGTAAGCAATAGTGCGGGTTGTGATAGTACTGTTTCTCTAAATGTTACTATTAATCAAAATCCTGTAGCTGTCATTATGGGTAACACACAGGTTTGCCAGGAAGATACAGTTCATCTGACAGCATCAGGCGGCTCCGGCTATTTATGGAGTACCGGCGGGTCGGCAAACACTGAGTTAGTGGTACCAATGACAGATACAGCCTTTTACGTTACTGTTACCGACATAAACGGATGTCGCGATTCGTCCGAAATTACTATTGTTACATGGCCCCTGCCTCTTCCGGTTATTGCGTCAGTGCCCGAAACATGTACCGGCGCAGCCGACGGATTTGCCATTGCCACAAGTACAGAGGGCATGCCTCCGTACAGCTATGTTTGGGGCAACGGGCAAAACAGCGATACGGTCACCGGGATCGGGGCCGGAAATTATTCCGTTACCGTTACAGATGCCAACGGATGTACAGGATCGCAAAGTGCCTGGATCGCTCAAGCCCCGAATTCCTGCTATACCCCGGAAATAGTCATTCCCAATGTTTTTACTCCCAACAGCGATGGGGTAAATGATGTTTTTTTTATTAAGGACATCGAATATTTTAAACCTGCAAAACTCGAAATTTATAACCGTTGGGGAAAAACAATCTACACCAGCGAAGATTACAACAACGACTGGACAGGAAAAAAATATGCCGACGGAGTTTACTATTATTTGCTCGTCCTGAATAATGGCGAAGAATATCAGGGAACGCTGACGCTGTTGAGATAATCCTTCATAATTCTTTTTTTATTAATAATGCTGTAACTATTCACCCCATAGTAAATATCATTAGAAAATTCTATAAGGCTTGATATGCTTGTTATCCAGAATTTTTTTTGTCTCGTGAATTATAAGAGATTCCTCGCTGCACTCGGAATGACATTTCAATTTTGGTGGGTACGAGAGGAGGAAAGCAGCGGGGCGCTTTGCGCCCCGCTGCTTTCCTCCTCCCCAATAAAAAAACATAATGTCATTCCGAATGTAGTGAAGCGAAATGAGGAATCTCTTTGTTTTCAATTACTTCAATGAGGTGAATAGTTACATAATGCTTAATATTGATACGTATTAGAGGTTGTTTGAAAATTTCCATCAACAGAAGATATGTTTTTTCTTTCTTACGTCTTAGCTCTGAAAACGTGCGATACAAAGGAGGTTAAAGACTAAAAAACATATTAATGTTTATCAAAAATTTTATTTACTGCTTACTTTTGTATATTTGACAAACATTATACATCACTTTGAATCTAAAATACAGGATAATTATATAACCAGAGTCAACAACCCATTTAACCTGATTGCGCAATTATCAATAATCTTAAATAATCATTATGCAACCTTTTCACCTGAAAGCTTGTCTAATCAACAATAAAATTTAATAATTAATATTCATTTTTTTTGATAACCCATTTTAAATAATGAAACAAACAATAACACATTTCAGCATTTTGCTTCTTTTTGTTTTTATATCAGCCATTAACAACCAGAAATTATTTGCCCAGGAAAATTGCGGCAATGGCATAGATGATGATAGTGACGGACTAATTGATTGTTTAGATCCGGATTGTACTTCCAACCCTCCATCCACATTTAATTTTAATACCGGCAATAACGGAATGGGAGGTACTCTTCCGGGAGGCTCGCAAGATCTTTTGTGGACCTTTTCAACCACTTTTGCAGGACCTTATGCCCCTGCCATAATAATGAGCCCCACCCCACCTAATTATTATTCAAGCCCCTGGCCAAATGCAGCATGGATATCCTTTACCCAAAATGGTCAACATTCTTCCTATGGTACTCAGGTGGATTGGTATTTCAAAATTAATTTTTTACTACCGTGTGTAAATCTTTGCGGAGTAAGTTATTCTACTGCCGGAAGCTTTTGTCTTAATTTAGATTATTTTTCTGATAATTCCATTTACGAGATATGGGTCAACGGGGTTCCTCAAAGCTCTATCATCGGCAATATTCCGGTAGCAAATCCATATAACAATCAAGGCTATAATTCAGCGGGGATGCTTTCTGCTTCGCTTTGTCAAAACTGGCAGCCCGGTTTAAATGAACTTATTGTTCGGGTTGCCTCAGGTGCTCCATATATAGGCCTTTTGGTACAGAGCAGCATTAACTTCCCCCCAACGCCAACCGCAACTGTAAATGGAACGACGGAAGTATGCCAGGGTGATCCTCCGCCCAACATTACTTTTACAGGAAACGGAACGCCGCCATTTACTTTTACTTATAACATCAATGGCGGAACAAATCTGACCGTAAGCACCACTTCAGGAAACACCGCAACGGTAAGTGTGCCGACAAACACGCCCGGCGTTTACACCTATACGATGACAACGTTTAGTGATTCAAATTCTTCCTGCTTCGGTAGTACGGATACTGCGATCGTAACAGTACATTCAAATCCAAATGTTTTCATTACTCCTGATTCGGCTTATATTTGCCCCAATGATACTATTTCACTGACAGCAAATTCAAGCACTGTATCCCAACATTATCTTTGGTCAACCGCAGACACAACACAATCTGTCAATGTAAACCCCGGTTCAGTTACCACATATTCGGTTAGCATAACGGATGTCAACGGATGCAGTGGTTCAGCAGGGACAACTGTTTTTGTTAATCAATATGTATTGCCTGTATTTAATGCTTTAGGGCCATATTGTGCCGGTGATACGGCCAATGCACTGCCCGATTCATCGGTTAACGGTATTACGGGGATATGGAGCCCCGCTTCTGTCAGTACTGTTTCTGCCGGAACATCCACATATACATTTACCCCGGCTTCAGGCCAATGTGCTTCCGCGGCAACAATGGATGTAACAGTAAATGCCATTGTAACGCCTGAACTTAATGCCCTG
>Ga0209098_1000678_pt1 | contig 36089 bp, 34 predicted proteins | sample AD_JPNHW1_MetaG_FD_184429 | JGI IMG/M metagenome (GOLD analysis project Ga0209098, IMG submission 184429) | Active sludge microbial communities of municipal wastewater-treating anaerobic digesters from Japan - AD_JPNHW1_MetaG (SPAdes) (version 2) | ecosystem: Engineered > Bioreactor > Anaerobic...
AATACATTCTCCTTGGATACCCTAATTTTGATATCTGGACGACTTTTAACCTGTGATCGAAATGCTCGTTGCTTCTCCATTACTCACCAATTATTTCTTTTACTCTTCCAATTTGTCCATCCTCAAGCCTTACTTTGATCCCCCGATGATGTACAGGGGCGCTTGTCAGAATATCCTTTACATATCCTTCAGTAAGTTCTCCTGTACGCTGATCTTTCTTTAGTACAATATTAACGTGTAACCCGGGTTTTATATCTATTCGTTTTGTTCCATCCATGATTTAAGTAGTTGAAGGAAGTGCAAAGATAGGATAAAAGAAGTAATGAGTAACTAGTAGCAGGTAGAAAGAGAATTTAGAAGTTAGAGAAGCGAAAAGCGACAAGTGAAAAGCGACAAGTGACAAGTGACAAGCGACAAGTGACAAGCGACAAGAACCAACGACTATCTATTTTCTACGGCCTACTTTAGTTTTACTCTGTAATCTCAATATGATTTCCATCTGGGTCTAAAATGACACTCTCGTAGAAGCCGTCTCCAGTTAGTCTTGGATTTCCTATTACCCTATATCCGTCAAGTCTGAGCCTTTCGGTTAAACTGTTTACAAGTGCTTTTTCTCTAACCGAAATTGCAATATGTGCAAACCCAACGGTTTGCTTGTTTTCTTCTGCTCGATCTTCTATATCTTCTCTGGTCATTATCTCAATGCTTGGACCATTCTCAAACGTAAGGAAATATGATGAAAACCCTTTACTTGCATTGACGTATTTATTTCCATATTTCAATCCAAAGTACTTTTGGTAAAAGTCGCGAAGTCTCTCTAAATCATTAGTCCAAATTGCAATATGTCTGATTTTCATTGTGTATGTATTTCTTTTTACTTTTCAATAAAATCAATAACAGGAGCCCACCATACTTTAGCTGAATCGCTAATTGGAGCATTATGTTTCAAACCATGAAGTAATACGAATTGCTTGGGCTCATTTGCAGAGGAGAATATTTTTTCCCCCATAAACAATGGATTTGAAATATCTGTATCGCTATGTAAAACCAGTAGTGGAACCGTATTATCTTTAATTGCTTTCGTGTTATTCCAAACATCAGGAATTACCTTTACTAAGGTTTTTCGGAAGCCATTCGTTTTACCTGAATATAGTCCCAATTCTCTTAATGATGAAAAGGCACTTCCAACGATTACTCCGGAAGGTGCTGGTTTAAAGTTGCTAATTGATGCAAGCATTGGTGCGTTCCCTAACGAAAACCCCAGAACAAACAATCTAAAGTCTTTAAATCTTGAGGCAAAGTAAGAATATGCTGTTAGGGCATCATGATTAAGGTTTTTTATTGAAGCAGGATGTGAACTATACCCAAATCCTGAGTAATCGAAAACCAATGAAGAAATGCCATTGTCATATAAGCTTTTCTGAACTTTTGCCCAGTTGGAGATGGTTTCATCTGCACCATGAAAAATTAGAACAGCATTTTGTAATTGATTTTTAGAGGGAGCAATAACAAGGTATGAATCTAAGTATCTATTATCACTTTTTATTTTTATTCTTTCGTAAGAAACTCCATATGTTTCTGGTGTTTCGTTTCCTTTTGGTGCTGTTGATAAGAAACGGCACTGAAGGTAATGAGATAGTATTGGAAGGCCGAAGAAATAGATCAATAGGATAATGCCAAAAATGATTAGAAATTTTGCCAAGACAGGCTTTGCACATTTCATAAATTTACTTTTTTACATGTTTTAGTTTGTCATTAATTTACCCTTTAATTAGTGCGTATCATTAGACATATACTAACAATAGTTAAATGTGTGTAATCTCTCTATATCATTAGTCTAAATTGCAATATGACTGATTTTCATAGGTTAATTTTAGATGTCTTTTTTGTCAAAGATAGTATACAATTCTTAGAGCAATTTATATTATAAATAATAGGTGAATAGCCTTTGTATTTTGCATGTGGGTGTTTGAAGAAATATGCTAACAACAAGGAAATAGGGAATTAACAATTTTCTAATAGTCTAACAGCCTAAAAACCTCCTCTATACTAACTACTTTCTACTAACTACTTTCTAGTCGCTACTTCCAACCTCCTTTAAACACAACCTCCTCCAATGCTTTCCTATTACGCGGTGCGTTTTGGCGTTTCAGTGAATCCTCTGGGATTTTTGAATCATCACCTTTATATCCCAATGCGATGATCGCAACGGGTTCGTATTCTTTTGGAAGATTGAAGTTTTGAATTGCTTTTTGATGATCAAATCCCCCCATCGGATGTGATTCAATACCTAGCTCAGCGGCTTGTACCATAAGTAGCACGTTTGCCATTCCGGTATCGTGCCAAGCGTAAGCATTCTTGTAGAGTTTGTCGTTGTATAGATATTCAACCTGAGCAACTGATAGCACAAGCGTTGCCGCATCCTTTGCCCATTTTTTATTGCCTTCGGCAAGGGTATCGAGTATGAGTTGGAATGCTGGCTCGTTTCGATTTGCATAAATGAATCGCCAGGGTTGCGTATTCATGCTCGATGGGGCAAGTCTAGCCGCATTAAAAATAGTTTCGAGTTTTTCTTGTTCAATGCTCTTTTCGGAAAAGGCAAACCAACTTTTCCGTTTTTCTATTGCGTTAAGTATCATAGTTTGTTTTGTTTGAATGTTAGTTCTTGTTATCATGCCTAAAATATGAGAATTGATTTTCTTCATTTTCCCCACCCCTAAAGGGAGTGAAGAAAATCAATTTATTCCCTTTAGGGTTTTGGGTAAATAAATTGATTTTCTCTTCTGATAAACAGCAACAAACTAAGAATGTTGCTTCTTATTGTCTTCTATCAAATTTCCGAAAATTATAACAGCAATTCAAGTTTTGCAAAAAGGAATTTTTATACAAAAATCAAAACCAGCATTTGAGCAATAATGATTCTTAGAAACATAACCATTGGATAAACCGTTGCATAGGCCACCGAAGGTGCTTCTGTTGAAGCCATTGAGTTGGCAAAGGCTAGTGCTGGAGGATCTGTCATGCTACCTGAAATTAAACCGCAAACTTCAAAATAATTTCGCTTGAAGAAATATCGGGTAATAAGCCCAATTATAATGATAGGGACAAGCGTGATTATTGCTCCATAAAACATCCATACGAAACCATCGCCGCTTACAAGCGTTGGAATGAACTGCTCTCCGGCTTTAATTCCCACGCTTGCTAAAAACAATGAGATTCCAATTTCGCGAAGTAGATGATTGGCGCTAGGGGTGGTATATGAAACCAGCGAGAATTTATAGCCGTATCGGCTAATAAGAATTGCAACAATCAGTGGACCTCCAGCTAAACCAAGTTTTATGGGTGTAGGAATTCCATGAATTACAAAAGGAATGCTTCCTAAAACTACTCCTAGAAAAATACCAATGAATATAGGAACAATGTTTGGCTCACGAAGTCGTTTAATCGAGTTGCCTAAAACTTGTGCCACATTTTCGATTGATTGCTCTTCACCAACAATTGTAAGCTTGTCGCCCATCTGAAGTCGAAGGGAGTATGATGCAACAAACTCTACCCCTGAACGATAAACACGGGTAATACCAATACCGTGCTTAACCCTTAGCTTTAACGATCCTAAAGTTTTACCAATAACCTCCTTGTTAGTAACAAGCACTTGTTTTGACATTAGCTTGCTTGGGTATTTAACCAAGTCAAAATCACTAGCCCGTCCAATTTGTTCGGTAAGTGTAGGTAAATCCTTTTTGTGAGCAACGAGAAGAATGACATCGCCTGTGCTTAGAACTGTTTCTGGCTTGGGAATAAAAACCTCACATTCGTGCATCACTCTCGAAATAACAGCATCGTTAATGAGGTATTGTTTTAGGTCAATAATCTTTTTGCCAATAATATCGGGATTTCGAACTTCAATTGAAATCTTCTCAGGGAGTGCCTCGTCGGGATTTTGTAGTTGGTTGCAAAGCTCTAGCTCTTTATTCAAATTAATTTTAGCAATCCAACGGATTAAGAACATTGTAAGAATAATCCCTAGCACGCCAAATGGATATGCAACGGCATAACCCAAACCTATATTTGGAATTTCTGTTCCTGGTGTGCTGCTTGCAACTTGTTTAAGTGCTTGCTGGGCTGCTCCCAAACCGGGCGTATTTGTAACGGCACCTGAAAGGATTCCAACCATCATTGGCATTGAGAGCCCGGTAATGAAGTGGATTACAATGGCAGTTGCTGCACCAAGGAGCACAATTGACATGGCAAGCATGTTCAGTGTTAGCCCCCCCTTTTTGAACGATGAGAAAAACCCTGGGCCAACCTGTAAGCCTATGGTAAACACAAAAAGGATTAACCCAAAATCTTTGACAAAATCAATAACTTCATGGTTAACCTTAAACCCAAAGTGACCTACTGCTATTCCTGCAAATAGTATGAACGTAATTCCCAGCGAGATTCGATAAACCTTGAGTTTTCCTAATGCTACACCTAGTGCAATAACAATGCTATAGATAAGTATTGTGTGTGCAACTGATTCATTCCAAAGCAAATCCCTTAACCATTCCATAAAAGACAATTTTCAACGGCACAAAAATAATTCAATTTTATCCTTTGAAAGCGTCTTAATATATGCTTTAGAACTTGTTGCTAATTAAAAAATCGTTTCGCCCATTTCTTTTTTACCTCGGTATATGGAGGATAGCGTAGAGAAGGATCGACCGTTGCAGAGGTTTTTAGAATACTTTTATAGTGGCTGAAAACTTCAAAGCTATACTTACCATGATATCGTCCCATTCCGCTATTACCAACGCCACCAAATGGAAGTCGAGGATTAACGAGATGTACGAGAGTATTGTTTACGCATCCACCACCAAACTCAATATTATCAATTATAAGCTTTTCGAATTTTTTACTCTTCGTAAAAATGTAGCAGGCTAGGGGGTACCTGTTCTTTCGGATGATTGGAATTATCTCTTTTGCATCTTTATAGGTGATAAATGGGAGAATTGGGCCAAATATTTCATCTTTCATTATGGGGTGGTTGCTGGGAATTTTATCAACCAATGTTGGTGCAATGTACCTTGTGGTAGAGTTGTGCTGCCCACCATGTATGATGTTAACCCCTTCGAGATAGCCAACAAGCGTGTTGAACCTTTTTTCGTTTACGATATGGGTTAGATGATCGCTTTCCTCAGGGTTTCCGTTGTAGAACTCTTTAATGTAAAACTTGATCTTGTCGATTAACGCTTCCTTCACTTCTTCGTGTACGAGAACATAATCGGGTGATACGCAGGTTTGACCTGCGTTGAAGAATTTCGCCCAAGCAATCCGCTTTGCAGCAATATCCACATTTACATGTTTATCAACAACAACCGGACTTTTGCCTCCTAACTCCAATGTTACCGGAGTAAGGTGTTTTGCTGCCATTGCCATAATCTGTTTGCCAACGTTAGGACTGCCTGTAAAGAAGATATGGTTGAATGGATATTTCTCGATTAGCAGTGGTCCAACCATTGCCCCGGGTCCAGTTACTACACTGATATAGTTTTCGTCGAAGGTCTCATGGATTAGTTCTACAATTACCTCGGTGATATGCTTTGTGTTGTCGGATGGTTTTATGATTGCACAATTGCCTGCGGCAATAGCTCCGGCAAGGGGAGCCATCATCAGCTGGAATGGATAGTTCCATGGGCCAATGATTAGAACAACACCTATTGGTTCAGCGTAAATTTTACTTTTAGAGGGATGCAAAACGAGAGGAGTTCTTTGGGCTTTAGGATTCATCCAATCGTTAAGATGCTTTACGATAAAGGAAATTTCTTCGTATAAAACCCCAATCTCGCTAATGTAGACCTCCATCTCGGGTTTGTGCATATCTAAGTAAAGCGCATCAATTATTTTCTTCTCATTTTTCTTGATGCTGCTTTTCAGCTTTTTCAGCTGAGTAATTCTAAACTCGTATGATTTGGTTTTGCCTTTATCGAAAAACTCCCTTTTGCTATTGAAGGCCTTTTCAATTTCTAGTTCTGAGGTCATGATGCGAAGATTGATAATCGATAAAATTATTCAATATCGTATTAAAAAGAAAGTACCCTAAAATATTTCACGCAAAGAACGCCAAGTTTTCGCAAAGGGTATCGTGATTTGTTTGATAAACCTACCTCTTTGCGTTTTCTCTTTGCGATCTTTGCGTGAACTTACTTAATTTTAGAAATTCTCCTTTATCGAATTTAGTGATATCTATTTTGTAGGCATCACAAAAAGACTATCATCAACAGGTAGATTTAGCTCGATAGTTTCATATTGTGTTTCGGCACTGCTAGCTTGTCCTTCTGAGTTGTTCATGATATCAAATGGAAACATAATACCATCAACACTTCGATAGTCGCTGAAGGTGAAGTCAACTTTGTAATCTTTCCCTCTAATATTTCGGATACCAACTTTTTTCTGAATAAGAAAAGTTTTGCTATCGATTAAATAGTATTCAACTATGTTATCACTACGTGTAACTTTAATCCTGTAAACATCTGAGTCGCCCAGCTTTTCTAATCCAACAAGTTCGAGGTTGTAGCCTTTTTCCTTCCAATTGTAAAAAAGACCATCAAAATCGGCTAGAATTTTCAGATCGACTAAGTTTGTTTCAGGGATAACCTGTGGATTTGGATTCTTTGACCAAGGCGCGGTAAACCAACCGCTTTGTCCATCATAAACTGTTAGTCCAGTAATATCGGCATTGTCCTTTTCCTGACGAAATTTGTTAGGTCTAACCTTGTAAATCTTAATTGGCATTATTACCCAAGTGGTTATATTACCTGTCATTATAACGGATTTAACATTTTGGAGTTTTTCAATACCGTTGGCTTTATAGAATTTGTCAAGAACTTGATTAAGATCTAGATCTTGTGCAGTTGTTGTTGAAGCAGCTATTAGTAGAACTCCAACCAGAATGAATAGTTTTTTCATATCTATGTAGATTAGAGCTATTTCTAGTTATTTTTTATGTTGTATGCTAAAAGGGACTTACCATGCCTGATGTACATTATGCCATTGCAGATTACAGGGTGTGAATAGTGTGCTTTTGTTCCTTTTGTAACCTTGAAGGTGCTGATCTGCTCAAGTTTTGGACCATTTGGATTGAACAAACCAACCTGTCCTCTTTCGTTGTAAAGGTAAAGAAGGTTATCGGCCTCAATAATTGAGCCTCTATCAAACTTAACAGAGTCGGTAATTTCACCATTGTTTGCATTAACAGCATAGTACTGCCTTTTTTCATAGCCGGAGGTGTAGAGGTAGTCGTTTACCTTGATAAACGCACCAAAAGTATTGTCGCTCTTTTTATTCCTCCATACTTGGGTAATGGAAGAGCCGTCGTCGGAAAGTTTAAGCTTAACGGTGCCATTACCATCGCCTGTCATATAGTAAATGTAGCCATTTTCATAGTAGGGGGTGTTAACGTGTACATCACCTTCGGATTCCTGTTTGTGCGACCAAAGTAATTTCCCGTCTTTTGTGTCAATTCCAAGTAATGCATGAGCAGAGAATGTAACAAGAATATTCCGCTGAGGTAGTTTTATAAGAAGTGGTGAACAGTAAGCGGTCTTTTCACCTAGCCCTTTGCTAATCCAAATTACTTTTCCCGAGAAGCGATCCAAAGCAACTATGTTGGTGTCTTTGCTGCCGGGGGAGATATATAGTTTGTTGTCCTCAATTAGTACTGATTCTGAGAAGCCAAAGGTGATTTGCTTTGCATGAAAATCCTTCATCATATCAAGCGACCACTTTACTTTTCCAGTGGTTGCTTCAACGCAAGCAACAATTCCCCAACCGGTAGTGATATAAACCAAATCGTTTACAATAGTTGGTGTTGTTCTAACACCGGGGTAATTTACCACCCACTCCTTGCCAATTCTGGTTTTCCATAGGATTTTCCCAGTTAAATCGAGCGAGAAAAGGTAGTTAACAGTATCAATTTCGCCCTCAATAAAAATATTTTTTGAGGTAATTGCAGGGGAGCCATAACCGTTGCCAATCCCTTCGCATTCCCATAGAAGTGATGGTCCATTAGCTGGCCAGCTTTTAAGAAGATTAGATTCTTTATAAATGCCCGTTCTGTTTTCGCCACGGAATTGTAGCACTTCCTGTGCAACGATACTACCCGTGAACAAAGCAAAAAGCATTGAAAGAGCAAAGATCTTTTTTAATCTCATAGTTCTTGAATTTTTAATTGGTTAATTGACAGATAGATAATATTCTATCTTGATATTAAATCTATTTTACCTTTAGATGTAACTCGATTAAAAGTGTTTAATGACGAAGTGTTAAAAATATAACGAAAGGATGATAAAGTGAAATTTGAATAGATGAAAGGGAATAATATTCTTTTATTTTTCCATTATTTCAAGAAGTTTTGTTGTAGTATTCCAATTTCGAATGGTCATGTTCTGATAAATTGGAAGCGAAATTATCTTTGTTAACCTGCTTTGCGATGCTTTACTAATTAGCTTTGATGCGTAAACAACCGAATCGCCGGGGTAAATAGCATCAACCCCCTCTTTAAGTTTGATGTACTTGATGACCTCATTAACTGTTAACGGTTCTTTTAAAAAATAAACATCATATCTGAAGCTGTCCATATCAATGCCAAATCCCTGAGGGGCATTCCTTACAATCTTTTCGAGCTGTTTCTGGGAAACAATTACAACCTTTAAGCTATAATTAAATCTTTCAGACAATACTTTTTCAACATTACTTGTGAGTTTCTCAATATCGTTTTCCTCCGATTCGAAAAGTACATTTCCGCTTTGGATATAGGTTTGCACATTGGCAAAGCCGATACTTTCAAAGCATGATTTCAAATCCACCATTTTGATTATGTTATTGCCACCAACATTGATGCCACGAAGTAGAGAGAGGTATTTTTTCATTTTTATTAAAAATTAAAATATGATTCAAATAAAAAGGGTAGAGCTTTGAGGCAATACCCTTAAAAAATATAAAGTCAAGTGTTTACTTTTCCAAAGCACATTTATTCAATACAACATCCATTAGATAGCCAGTACAAATACCCTTTATGCGAATTTCATCACCTTTCTTAAGGGTTGATTTATCAATTGCTGCTTTGTTGAAACCGCACATTACCCCAGCCATATCCTCTGGGTTTTTTATATAGATTGAAACGCTGGTACTATCCTCGGATATCTTATCTATTATACCACTTACAAGCACTACTTTATCCAGATATGTTTTGTTCGCAGTATCCTCATTATCGGTGAAGTTTTTCAAAAGATCAGCTGCTTTTATTTCAATATCAGCCTTTTTTGAGGCTACGCTGATGTCCGCTTTACGGAATGCATATAGCCACATAAATATGCCAATAATAATTCCAATAAGTACTACTGCTAGAGCAAACCAAATTATCTTTTTCATAGCTGCAGGGTTATTTAATATACAATCAATTAGCTGAATAAGGAATATCAACAGTAACTTCCATTTCCTTTGCAATCTTATTCTCTACAAGTTGAGGGATTTGGATTCCGTAATCCTTTGGGATAACTTTGAATTTAGCCTTAGCTGTTATTACACCATTCACAATCTCAATAGTTCCAATAGTTGTAATATTTTTGGTTACTCCATGAATCGTCATATCTCCTGTAACCTCTGCTGTATAGGTACCATCTTTTTTAAAATCGATTTTATCAAGATTAGTGATCTTCCCCTTGAAGGTAGATTTAGGAAATTTGGTTGACTGCATGTAGTTCTCGTTAAAATGCTCTTGCATCAGTGCAACCTTAAATTCGAACGATTTATTCAGAAGATTAAAAACAATATCGCCAGTGGAAGCATCAAGAATGCTAACAACCTGCCTGTTGTGAGCTTCTATTTCCTCCATTGGAGTGTGTGAATAGAACCAGACATGTCCGGTTTTAGCAATATACTTTTGAGCGTTAGCTAGCTGAACAACAGCTAAAAAAGCAACTAATAAAACTTTCGATTTCATATTTGTTTAATTTTGTGGGTTGTATTGTATAACAAATAAAACCTATTTTGGTTCCTTTAAACCAAAAACTCTCGAAATATTAAATCCTAAATGTATCCCAGCATTATTCCATTTACTGGTGGTCTCACCAATAAATCCTTTTTCGATCATAGCAAGAGAGTTTGTCAGCATAATTTGGAACACATGTCCTCCCGTTTCAATGTCAAACCCCAAAGCAAGGGGGTTATATGTTTTTACACTTTGATAGTCGTTTTTAATTGGGATTACATAATAGTACTCAGCATTGAATGAGATTCTTGCCGTTAGTTTAAATCGTGCGCCAGCCCCAACTGCCCATATATCGTTTGGATCCATTTCCGTAAGGGTCATGTTTCTATGCACATAGGTAGGATTAATTTCTATAGAGAATCTATCGTTAAATTTTCTTGCTACTAGCAGTTGGTGGACAAAACTTGCCCTATCCCAGAAATAAACTTTTCCTGAGATACCCATTGAACTTGCATTTAATGAGTTGATTGCTAAACTTGTGAAATAGGACAGGGAGATAGGCATATTCTTTTTGCCACTAGATTGGCGAAGAATAGAAAATTTAAGGAAACCATCGTATGTTTTTTCGTAGGTGCCACGTCCAATACCAATCATACCCCAATCTTTAATGCCATATTCAAGCCCGAAATGGATATTAGCCTGATCAAGTCCCCATAAATTGTACGAACCGCTATTAAATTGCCCAAATCGATGCGATATTCTAAAATCAAGCTGCCCTTCGGGCATTCGCTCAATAGAATGTCCGTTGATTATTCTTGTGGATTTAAAAGTAGCAGAGGCATATTCTGTTTCGTTACCCGTTGCTTCTTCTAATAATTTATCAATATCCTGAGCAAATAAGGTTGCAGTAGATAACGTAAAAGCTAATAGTAGAAATATTTTTAATCGCATAGTAATTGTTTTAAATGTTCGCTAATTATTAGGTGCACCTGCATTAACCCATTTATTAATAATTGTCAATTTGCAACTTTCAAGCGGTGCTGTTCCCTTTGGCATTGGAGAGTATCCGCTTGAATGCATTATAGAACCTATCAACTTACCATCATCTACTCGTAATTTGACATCGGCATAATCTTGCAATTTTATATTATTTCCGAAAGATGCAGCGGTATTATTCGAGTGGCATGATAGGCAGTAGTTGCTGAGTATAGGCGCAACAGAGCCCGAGAAGGTAACGTTTGTAGTATCGCAAGATGTGTTTAGTTGTGGGTATAAGAATTCCTGGCTGTCATAGTAACATCCATTAATAGATATTATTAGAAGAAATGTTATAGCTATGGGTAATAGGATTTTCATATCAAATAGTATTATAGAAGTTCTTCAAATTATTTTGTATTTACCATGCCTTGCGAAATCCATAGTTCAATTGTTCGTATTTGACATGTACTAAGTATTCCTGAAGGAGGCATTGGAACAAATCCAGAAATATGTTTAGTGGCACCAAGTATTATTGGTGTTCCGCTCCGAAGGGTTTCGGAGTAGTATTTAACCTGAGTGTAGCTGCTTAGATCAACACTTCCGCTTGCATTAGTTGCATTATGGCAACCGATACAGTTTACTTGAATTAAAGGGGCAATATTTGCGGTATATGTTAATGTTCCAGTTGTATCGCAGGTTGTCCAAGGACAATTACTGTTTAAAGCACCATCGGCAATCCATTGCCTTAAAAGTTCTCGTTGCGCAGCAGTAAGAGCAGGGTTTGGTGCTGGAGGCATAATATCTTCTCCCGCTGAAGAACTTGTAATTTGATATAGTTTGCTTGAGTTCGGATAATACGGAATAATTCCTTCCCCATTTTGCATAATTGTATTGTAGTTAGTCAATACATAACCCTCTTTATGACTAGTAACATCATGGCATCCAGTTTTTCCACAGTTTGATTGAAATATTGGTGCAATGTTTTGGGTGAAGCAGATTGTATCCATATTGTATTGTGGGCCACCACCACCTCCTGTAGTATCACAGGTTGTGTTTTGCGCTCCCTGTTCAATCCAAACGAGTATTAAAGTACGTTGATCTTTATTGAGTGGTCGGTTGGGAGGCATCATACCTTCACCGCCGCTATTTGTAATTACTTCGTAAAGTTTGCTATTTGCTGCATCGCCTGATTTTACAATTCTCATTATTCCTGAATAGGAATTTGGATCAAAGCCACCTTCTTTGCCCGGTCCATGACATATTCCACACGATGTTTTTAGCATCGGGAGTATTTGAGTTTGAAAGCAAACCGTGTCGAGCTGATCGATTCCTATGGGATCATGCCGACAGGAGTTAGTGAAAAGAAAAGGCAAGGCTAAGAATGCCAGAACGAGAGTAGTTAGTAATAATTTTGTGATCTTCATTGTTAGATATGTTAGACAAAAACAATGTTACGCCTTAATTGACCACAAATCAATAGACTATATGTTGATATATGTCAATTTGTTTTATGAAAGATTATTAGCGTTTAATTAGCAGATCTAACTCTTTCGAGGTTCTGGTTAAACTTTTCTGAGTTAAAGTTAGGATTGAACCCCCGGTTTAGTTCAATTACACCAGTTTCATAGTTAACATAACCTTTAATAAAGCGCTTCGAAAGAGTAAAAACCTCGTCTTGATTATCATTAAAGCATGGAGGTATTTCGGTTAGCATCTGCTCAACTTGAGCAAAGTGCTTGTTTAACTTCTTTATCTCATTATCATAATGATCATAAATATTATTTGATATACAAATTACAATGATGTACTTACCGTAATACTTTCTGATATTGTGTTTGTAAGTTAAATCAACCGTATCGTTAATGATTTGCTCTGCAGTTTTTTCAAAAGAATCAACAAACTTGAATCCTTCCTCAAAAATTTTCCGGGCAATTCCCTCATCCTTTGTGTAGTGAACGAAAATCTTTGTCTCCTTTTCGTTTGAAAAAAGGAACTTGATTACATTTTCATCAAATAGTTTATCGCGTTTTACTGTAGTTTCATTGCTAACTATTCTAAGTTTCTCAATAAGGTTTAGTACATTTTCGGTATCCCAGTCCTTTTCGAATTTGGTAAGCTTACCAACCATTGTTTCAATGAGACTATTTTTCTTGCTTAGCTGGAAGTGAAGAAATATGATGTAACAAAGTAATATGCCAATTATTATATACTCCATACAATTTTAAACTGAGGCACCATTTATGCAAACAAGAATTGCAAATAAGAGTTCAATGCTTTTTGTTTATTAACTATAAAACGCACAAACAAACTAAGGTATATGTTTTTAGTATGAAATACAATAGTTTAATCGAATATCAATATTCGTGTGCTTAATTTGTACAATTTAACTTGAGTAATAAATTTAGATATTGTGAGATAATTAGATTTATATTTGTCGCATTGATATTAATGCTCCGAATAAATTGCGATTAAAATTTCTACTATGAGAATTTGCGTTTACTGTGCTTCTAGTTCAAAGGTTGATAAGGCATACTTTGATGCCACTCAAAAGCTTGCTGAAGAATTTACAAAAAGAGGCATTACCCTCGTGTATGGTGGTGGATCAATGGGGTTGATGGGCTGCATGGCCGATAATGTTCTTAAAAACAAAGGTACAGTTGAAGGAATCCTTCCTAGATTTATGGATAAAGTAGAGTGGGGGCATAAGGGCTTAACCAAGCTAACTCTGGTTAAAGATATGCATGAGCGTAAAAAACTTTTAATAAAAGATGTTGATGCTGTTGTTGCTCTTGCTGGTGGCTGCGGAACCCTTGAGGAGCTGATGGAGGTTATCACACTGAAGCGTTTGGGTAAGTTCACAAAACCAATTATCATTTTAAATACTAACGGGTTTTACGATCACCTTGAGTTGCTTTTAAATAAAATGATTAAGGAGCATTTTATGCGTGCAGAGCATGGTGAAATCTGGCAATTCGTAAGCCAGCCGGAGGAAATAATTCCAGCCATTGAAAACGCTCCTGATTGGGATAGTTCTGCAATTAAGTTTGCAGCAGTTTAATCTAGGACTCCTTTTAAGAAGTTTTTTGTTATTCCAATAGCTAAATTTTTCAAAGGTTTTTCAACAAGTTGATTAGGTTTGAATCATTTTACTATTTTTGTTCAACCTAAAAAAGCATTCATTTGGAACCTGTAAAACTTATTAACCCCTCACGTGCTATCGCTATTGTAGTCTCTAACATGATAGGAACAGGGGTTTACACCAGTCTTGGCTTACAGGCTGCTGGTATTAATTCAGTTCTAGCGCTTCTCTTTATTTGGATTACCGGTGGTATGGTAGCCCTATGCGGGGCATTAACCTACGGAGAGCTAGCCGCAAGAATACCTCGATCGGGGGGCGAGTATATTTTCCTTTCGAAACTTTTCCACCCCTCATTCGGATTTCTTTCAGGATTTATCTCAATGACCATTGGTTTTGCTGCTCCTTTAGCAATTTGTGCGATTGCACTAGGTACCTATGCTAGCAATTTTCTTGCTATTTCCCCAATGGTTATTGCAATTGGAGCCATAGTTATATTAACTGTTTTGAACTCTAGCAGTTTTAGGGTTGGTGCAAACTTTAATTTTGTTGCCACGGCAGTTAATGTTTTACTTATAATTGCTTTCTGTCTGTTTGGCTTATTCCATGGACATCATGCAGGTTTTCAGTTTACTGCCCATGCCAGTGATGTGAAGCAAATTCTTAACCCTGCTTTTGCTATCTCGCTGGTTTATGTTTCGTTTGCATACTCTGGTTGGAACTCTGCTTCCTACATTACCCATCAAATTAAAAATCCAGAAAAAAATCTTCCATTCATTCTTATTGTTGGGACATTAATAGTAATGACGTTGTACACGCTTCTTAACTTCATTTTCCTTTATGCTGTTCCAATTCCCGATTTAGCTGGTAAAATTGATGTGGCTTTTCTTGCAGCGCAAAATATTTTTGGTGAAACAGGTGGTAAATTGGTTGCGATACTGATTTCAATTGGCTTGATTGCATCAATCAACTCATTGCTAATTCTTGGGCCTAGGGTTAGTCAAGCTATAACCCTCGACTACAAAGCAATTGGATGGTTTGGAAAAGAGAACAAGCATGGTGCTCCAATGTATGCAACATTCTTTTTAACTGCGGTATCTCTTGTTTTAATTTGGACATCGACCTTTGAGCAGATTATGACCATAATCGGTTTTACCTTAAGTATATTTACTATTACGTCTGTTTCAGGGGTATTTGTTTTAAGATATAAGATGAAGAAGAATGGTGAGAATATTTACCATACCTTTGGATACCCATTTATTCCTATCTTCTTTATTCTAGTTGAAGGATGTATGATGATTTATGTATTCCTTAACAAACCTTTACAGTCATTAACTGGAATTGCTATAACTTTATCAGGATTTATTTTCTACTATATTCTAATAAAATCAAAGAAACATGTTAACTAAAAAATTAATCGTTTGCCTTGCGCTTATCCCTGTTATTGCCCTTTCATGCAATCAGAAACCAGCAAACACTACAGCAAATGCTGATACAACCGTTGTTAAAAAGATAACCTTTCCATACGATACCATTACCGATAATCGTGTAGCGTTTATTTCTGGTATGGCTCACGGTAATACTGAGTGCTTAGGTAATCTTGAGTCATCTACAAAATGGAAATCTTTTGCATTGGCTATGGACACCATGTTTGCTAAGATTGAAACCAATCGTTTAGAGAAGATGAAGATTTGGGCCGATAGTCAGCTTACAGATAATAAAGCAAAAACTACAGTTTTCTACCCATTCTCGGGACCAGATTTCCTAAATGCTAACGTTTTCTATCCTAAGGCCGATCAATACATAATGATTGCTCTTGAGCCAATCGGAAACCTTCCTGATCTTTGTAAGATGCAGACAAAAGCCGTAGACAACTATTTAACCAATGTAAATACATCATTATCTGATATTTTTAAGCGTAGCTATTTTATTACTATGAAAATGCTAGGTGCTCTGAATAAGGATAGCGTAAATGGTACAGTTCCTTTGATCACACTATTCATAAAGCGTACAGGACACAATATTGTTTCCATCAGACCAGTTGGAGTTACCCCAGCCGGCAAATGGCAATATCTAGATAGTTTGAAGAACTTGAAGGGAGTTACTAAAGGCGTAAAAATTGATTTTGTAGATCAGGATTGCGATAAACCACAATCAGTATTTTATTTCAAAACCGATATATCGGACAATGGTTTGAACCTTAACCCTGGATTTAGAAAGTATTTGTCACAACTTCCAGAGTGCTACACTTATCTAAAAGCAGCATCATACCTAATGCAATGGAAGGAATTCTCAATGATTCGTAATACCATTTTTGATAAGAGCACTAGCATTCTGCAAGATGATTCAGGTATTGGATATATTTACTTCGACAAAACGAAGTGGGATATTCGCCTCTATGGTAAATATCAGAAACCAAACAAGGAATTTGGGAATATCAATGAACCTGGATTAGCAAAAGCTTATAAAGATTCTGTTTATCGTCCAGTACCTTTTGTACTTGGCTACAACTGGAAAACTAAATCGATTAACATGCTTTACGCGGTTAAAAAGGGTAAGTTGAAACTCCCAGTAGGGAAGTAGAATGAAAAGGTTAGGAAGCTTACTGCTATTGCTGTTCTGCTTTTCCCTAAACTCAAAATCGCAGATTGTCGATTCCATTCAATCAATTATAAAAAGAGATACCTCCTTGGTCATCAAGGAGGTATTTTCACATCCAGAGTTATATAGGCTCAGAATTATCCTAACAGAGGTTTCAATAGATAGTAAAGGGAAAAAGAAACTTACAACTTGGCATTATCGCGATACTAGTAAGGAGTATTTTTATCCAGCGAGCTTGGCAAAGATACCGTTGGTACTCTCAACCCTTCAGTTTATTAATGAGCAAAAGGCTTTTAGCAAGGACTTATCCGATACACTTGTTGATTTATCTTGTCCTATAAGAAAGCGGTCAATTCACGATGATTTGCTTTTGATGCTTTCGGTAAGCGATAATTATGCTTTTAACCGCTTGTACAATATGGTTGGTAGCAAGTATGTCAATATAAGCTTGCTGAAGAAGAAGTATTTAAACACATACATAATCCATCGGTTTGAGGCGGGAAGTCCCGATTATCATCAAACGGCATTGCCCGTTGAGGTGATTTCAAAGACTGGAATCCGGATTTACTATCATCAAGCCGATGCCATGTATTGCCTAATTAGGCATAGTATTGCCGATAGTCTTGTTGGTGTCGGTTATATGGATAGTGATTCATTGGTTTCAAAACCAAAAAGCTTCCGTTTTCACAACTACGTTGATTTCCGAGATGTTCACGACATGATGATCGGCTTAAAATACCCAAGCCTTACCAAGCGTCGACCTTTTAATATTACCGACGATCAGAGAGAATTGATAATTAAATTTCTTCAAACTAGCCCGCTACACCCCGAAACAAAAGAATACTCTGATACATCGATATACCACCAGAATTTCTTAAGATTTAATTTTTTTGGACAGGACAAGAAGGTCTCTTATCCCCATATTGAGTATTTCAATAAATCGGCCATGGCCTACGGCTTTTTGGGCGATTGCTGCTATTTAAATGATCCTGAAAATCAGGTTGAGTTTTTCCTATCGGTTGGGTTATATGTGAATAAGGATGGGGTGTTTAATGATGACAAGTACGAGTACGATAGTATTGGACTACCGTTTATGAGAAGGTTAGGAGAGTTGATATACTTAAAAATGAAACAAAGTAACTCTTTGACGAAAGAGTAAGCGGTTAATGTGAACTCAACGAAAGGAAATTACTGATAGTGACAAGTTACGAGTTACAGGTTACAAAAGAGTTGTTTCTTAGGTTACCCATGGGTTTGCACGTCAATAGTTTTACAATATGGAATATTACAAATCAACAAATCCCATGTATTTACATGTAACGATCAACAAACAACCATCAACTAATCCTCTGGAATAACCACTGGAAAATCGTAATCAAACTTTAAAAAATTGGGTTTACCTAGGATGTACGACATAAAATCGTGGTAAGCATCAGAAAACTTATATTTATTGATGTCGTAGTAATCATCGGGCAGGGGATGGTTAAGGATTTTCCCCATATCAATTGATGTTGTATTGAATTCTTCAAGCTCTTGAAACGTAGCCATCTTTTTAAGCACTGGCATTTGTCCGTAATCCTCGCGTAATAGGAGGTCAATAACTTTATCGGCAAGGGTTGTGGTTAACCTTCGGTCGTATAAGCGGCATTCGCCCGAACGAGCAAAGTAGCCTGTTGCTTCGGCTCTTGCTGCAATACCAAGTTTGTTTGAGATTTCGGATGCAACTACTCCACCAATGCCTCCAAATCTTGGGTGTCCGAACTCATCAACCTCGCCACTAGCAAAAACCATATCAACCTTTTCTGTTTGATCGTTGTACCAACGAACTCCTTCAGAAACGGCTATTACGAGCGATTTTTTTGGAGAGCTCATGTAGGTTTCTTTAACTGTTTCAAGGAAGAAATCTTTACGCTCTTTAGAGATTTCAAACTCGGGGACAAGCGCAAGTTCGGCACCACCGTATGCGGCACCACCGTTAAGCCAACCTGCATCGCGCCCCATAACTTCAAGAACGATAACCCGTGAGTGGGACTCTGCTGTGGTTCTAATCCTTGCTGCATACTCCATAACACCTTTGGCGGCTGAAGGAAATCCAGGACAAAGTACTGCTTCAATTTCCTTTCCGTTATAGGTATGAATAGTGCCTGTTCGTAAGTCGTTATCGATGGTTTTTGGGAACCCAATTACAGGTATTCCATGGAGTTCATAGAGTTTTTTTGCAACCCCGTTGGTGTCGTCGCCACCAATGGTGACAATCACATCGATCTTGTATCGTTCTAAATTTCTAAGAATTTGAGGTACTCTGTCCTCTTGATTTTGTTTTGATGGGAAGGGGTTTGTTCTGCTCGAACGTAGCGCAGTTCCTCCATAAAACCCATCGTACGGTTGGTTGGTAAGATCTAGTACATCTCCATTCCCTAATAGACCTTTCCATCCATGTCTAATCCCATAAACTTTGTACCCAAGGAATGATGCCCTATTTCTAATAGCCTCAATACTTGAATTGATAGCAGGAGTATCCCCACCACCAGTTAGAATCGCTAGTGTTTTTCCATGGAAAAGTTTATGCTCGCATCTCATAGGGTGATTGGATTAAGGGGAAGTGGATTCAATTAATATTTACCGATGCAAAAGTAATAAAATTACCCCAATACCTAAATTTCAAACGTTTGATATTGATGTTCACGAAACCTTTTTTAAACTTCAATGTTTAAGTAGATACATATTTTGTATTTGCAATTGAGTAATTTTAAAAAGATTGAATTTTATGAATCAAACAGTGCTAAAACTTAAGCCTGCTGCTAACAAGCCGATACTCATGTTCCTGTCTGGGGCAATGTGGTTTGGGGTAGGTGTCATGCTTAACTCGTTTGCTTTGCATTGGTTAATAACATATGGAAAGGGTTCGGCTTACCTATTTGCAGCCATAGGCTTTCTGGCTGCATTAATTATTCATCATTTTGGATTTCTTAAACTAGCCGACAAGAATTTAGGGAGAATATCTTACCTCAACGACAAACCATGCGTTTTCTCGTTTATGTCGTGGAAAAGTTATCTTATTGTTGCGGTAATGGTAACAATGGGTATTACCCTTCGACATTCATCAATACCAAAGCAATACCTTTCTATTCTTTACATAGGGATTGGCCTTGCACTCCTTTTATCAAGTATTCGTTATTTTAGAGCTTTAGCTTCCTGGCTGCGAAATAGTGGTTCCAACTAAGATGATTGCTTGTTTCGATAGGTGAATAGTTTGCTACCGCCTAGTTCATCATAGGAATAAAACTCGCGGTTAAAGGTTGGCGCTTTAACACCATCGTAAAAGAACTTATTTCCAACAAAAACTCTTGCTTCATCCCATAAATTTTTTTCCACAAAACTGTTGATTATCATAGCACCCCCTTCAATCATAACGGAGTTTATATTTCTATCGTAAAGTTCTTTTAGAAGTTGTAACTCCATTCCTTTTGCAAAGTCAATTGTTATGATTTCAAGATTCGGAATAGCAGCAAATAGAGGTTTTCGAACCGATGCTGCGGCATTATTACCAATGAAAAGGAGTGTTGGAATAGATCCGTCGAACACATGAGATTCAATTGGTAATCGAAGCTTACGATCAATTATAACCCTTGTAGGAGTTCTACCACTCCAATCGCGAACGTTTAGCTTGGGATTATCCTTTTCAACGGTTCTGGTACCAATAAGAATTGATTGCTCTTCACTTCTCCAGCGATGAACTAGTGAGCGCGAAAGCTCATTGGTTATCCAAACCGGAGCAATAGGATCTTCTGGTTTTCTGATAGCATCAATAAACCCATCGAGGGTTTGTGCCCATTTTATGATTATGTAAGGCCGTTTTTTTGTATGATAAGTAACAAACCTACGGTTCAGATCTAACGCTTCCTCTTCCATTACTCCAACAATAACTTCCCTTCCTGCTTTTCGAAGTATTTCAATCCCACGTCCCATCACCTTAGGGTTAACATCCATTGAAGCGATAACAATTCTTGGTATCCCAACTGATAAAATAGTATCGGTACATGGTGGGGTTTTCCCAAAATGAGAACATGGTTCGAGTGTTAAATATAAAGTAGATTCTTTAAGTAACGATTTGTCTTTAACCGAGTTTATTGCATTTATCTCAGCATGCGCATCGCCATGCTTTATATGGTACCCCTCACCAATAATCTGGTTCTTATGAACAATCAAAGCACCAACCATTGGGTTTGGGGCAACGTTACCTTGACCATTCTGCGCTAGCTCTAGGCATCGCGCTATGTACATTTTATCAATGTTCTGGGTATCCATTTTATTTTTTAATTTTGTTGTAAGCAAATTACATTTAAAACGATGGAGCAATTTACAACTTTAAGCCTTTTACGCTATACTGCCTCATTGCTTAAGGATACTTACCCATCGGAGGAGATACAATCGCTTCAAAGGTTAATTTTCGAAAAAAAGTTAGGGCTTCCTCTACATAAAATCTACCTTTATCCAAATGACCCAATTGATTCCGAAAATGCCAAAATTATTGTTGACATCGTTTCAAAGCTAAAATTACAAAAGCCAATTCAATATATACTCGGTGAAACCGATTTTTTTGGGCTAAACTTTAAAGTAAATTCAAATGTTCTAATCCCTCGACCCGAAACAGAGGAACTAGTGGATTGGGTGATTAAATCAACTAAAATGGAACAACCATCAATCCTCGATGTTGGAACAGGGAGTGGTTGTATTGCTGTTAGCATTGCAGCGAATATTAAAGGAGCAAACATCACTGCAATTGATATATCTTCCGATGCTCTTTCAGTTGCACAGGAGAACGCCTTTAAGAATAATACAACAGTTGATTTTTTTAAGGTAGATTTCCTCGATTTATCAGTTAAAGTACCCAATGCTCCTTTTGATATTATTGTTAGCAATCCGCCCTACGTGATGGATTTAGAAAAAGAACAGATGAAAGGGAATGTGCTTGATCATGAACCGCATTTAGCATTATTTGTTAGTAATAGTCACCCACTTATATTTTATAAGGCTATTGCTGAAAGGGCATGTGAATTACTACGCTTGAACGGATGTGCTTACTGTGAGATAAATGAAGCTTTGGGTTTTGAAACAGTTGCATTATTTAAAGAATTTGGTTTTTCTGAAGTTGAGATTCGAAAAGATATTAACGGAAAAGATCGAATGATTAAAGCTATTTGGAAATGATTGATAAAGAACTTTCTCCTGAAAAAGCTATTGACCGAGCACAATTTCTCTGTGCCAGGCAGGAGAGATGTTCCGATGATATTCGAAAAAAGCTGGTACAGTGGAAAGTGTCCGCTAGCAACATTGATTTAATAATAAAAAAATTAGCTACCGATGGTTTTATAAACGATGAGCGTTATGCACTAATGTTTGCTAGGGATAAGAGTAAATTTAATAAATGGGGGCCACTTAAAATTTCCTATGCACTTAAAGCAAAGCATTTCTCCGAGGAAACTATTAAAAAAGTTCTTGTTGAAATAGCACCCTCGATGGATCAATCAAATCTATTAGATATTCTTACAAAAAAGGCTAAAAGTGTTAAGTCGAAATCTCCTTACGATTTAAAGGTTAAGCTTATAAGGTTTGGCTTGTCTCGTGGCTTTGAATATGAGCAGGTTAATAAAGCAGTAGCTATTATATTTAAGGGCGATTTGTAGGTTTTTGTTATCTTTGATGATTCTTAACAAAAGCATTTATTCATTGTTGAAAATATAACTTAAAGTTTACTTATGGTTGAAAGCGTTTATACTTGGATAGGGTTTATTGTATTTGTTCTGATGATGCTAGCATTGGATCTTTATGTTTTCAATAAAAAACCCCATGAAATTAAAATTAGGGAAGCGCTAATTTGGAGTGCAGTTTGGATAGGCTTAGCTCTGCTTTTTAACTATGGGATATATATCTGGATGGGGAAGGAGAAAGCAATGGAGTTCCTAACTGCTTACGTTGTCGAGAAGTCCCTCAGTGTTGATAATCTCTTTGTGTTTATAATGATCTTCGGTTTTTTTAATGTAAAACTAGAGTTTCAGCATAAAATCTTATTCTGGGGGATACTTGGTGCCTTAATTCTCCGTGCCATTTTTATTGTTGCAGGAATTGCACTAATTCATTATTTTCATTGGATTATTTATGTTTTTGGCGTCTTTCTTATTTTCACAGGAATTAAGATTCCATTCCAAAAGGATAAAAAAATTGAGCCCGATAAAAATATTCTAGTTCGTCTTTTTAAAAAGTTTATGCCAGTTTCAGGTGATACTGAAAAGGGGAAACTTTTTTTAAGAGCAAACTATAAAACTTATGCAACACCGCTTTTTATTGCCCTTATAATGATTGAGTTTTCTGATCTTATCTTTGCTGTCGACTCAATACCTGCTGTACTTGCCATATCTAACGATACATTTATTGTATATACATCAAACGTGTTTGCAATTCTTGGTTTGCGATCTCTTTATTTTGCACTTGCAGGTATGGTAACCTATTTCCGATTCCTCAAATTTGGTCTTTCTGCAATACTAATATTTGTTGGAGTAAAAATGTGTATATCCGGATTCTTTGTTATCCCTACACTTGCATCTCTATCGGTAATACTTGGTGTTCTCTTGGTTTCAATTTTAGCGTCTGTTTTTATTCCTGTTAAAGAATAGTCAACACAGATTTTAGTTATAATTGATGTACCTAGAAATATTAACCCACTTTCAAGTTGACAGCAATGAACCAATAGTAAAACCTATAGGTTCTGGTCATATAAACGATACTTATTCAGTTGCTTTAAAGGGTGGTAATTTTCCTTCATATATACTCCAGCGAATAAACCATTCGATATTTCCTAATATCGAAAAACTTAGCGAGAATATCCACAGAGTTACAAGGCATGCTATTGATTTAGGCGACAGTCGTTACCAGATGATGCAGCTAATTGCTACAAGAGATGGTAAACTTTGGCATCGATCTGAGAGCGGTGATTTTTGGCGAATGATGACTTACATTCCCGATTCTAAATCGTATGATTTAGCCCCAAGCAATGATTTTGCCTTCGAAGCAGGAGCCGCTTATGGTTGGTTTATAAAAATATTATCAAACTTAGAAGGCTCTCCACTTTTTGAGGTGATTCCCGGTTTTCACAACCTTGGGTTAAGGATTTCTCAGTTAAAGATAGCAATTGAAGAGGACAGAGCAGATCGTGTAAAAAATTGTAAAACAGAACTAGATTTCTATTTAAATAGATGCTTTGAAATGCTTGCTTTTGATAGCCTAATTGGAACTAAGCAAATACCGTTAAGGGTTACCCATAACGATACTAAGATTAACAATATCCTTTTCAATTCTACAGGGAAAGCAGTTAGTATTATAGATTTGGATACTGCTATGCCAGGGGTTGTACATTACGATTTTGGTGATGCAATTAGGACCATCGCAGCAAATGCCCTTGAAGATGAAACTAATCTTTCCTTGGTAGGACTAAATATTGATCTTTATAAATCCTTCTCAACGGGATTCATTAAGGAGTTAGAGGGCCACCTTACCAAGACCGAACTTGAATATCTTCCAAAAGCACCAAGGATGATGGCTTTTATTATGGGAATTCGATTTCTAGCAGATTACTTACGAGGGGATACCTACTATAAAGTGAAACACTCAGAACATAATATTCAGCGCGCTAGAAATCAGATGGCTCTGATAATCGATATGGAAAAGAAGGCCATGTTGATGTGTTTGTAATTACCAGTAAATAGTAATAAGACCTTTTCGTGGAATTGCTCTATAGATGATTTTTGCATCATCTTTAGGAATTCTAATCTTAATGTACAATCGGTATTCAGGAACTTCAAATTTTTTAATTTTCCGTAAAGCTGTAATGGTGTTTTTAACTCTATCAGTTAAATCAAACTCAATTTGATTATGGAAGTCTTCGGATTTATCAAGTTCTTGCTGGTAAATAAAAAGTCTTATCCCATTATTCAATTCAAGGATATAGTTCACGGGTTCACTATGTGATGTATCTGGAACATATGGAACATATTCGGATGTATCTTTTGGGGCCATTCTTACAGTTAATGGCATCTTTTTAATAGTTGCAGTATCTTTTACAATGTTTAGAGGAGAGGAAAGCATTGTAGCTACTGCGAAAGAGTTTGCTTTATTAAATGCTTTGCAAATTCTGAGATAGCTAATTTTCGATTTATGAACAACAACACCATTTATTTCAAGCAAAGCAAGGCTATCCCTTAAATTAAGCGTTAAACCGATTGAATCGGTTGCAGCCATTGCAATCCTTGATTGGATAAAGGCTTTCTCCTTTTGAAGTTCAACAAATGTTGAGTCGGTAAAGAATCTTTCATCAATACTTGTTTTCTCAATCTGTTTAAAGCTGAAGTTGCTGTTTATCTCAGATATCTTTCTTGACGTACTTATAATAGACATTATTGTAAAGTAGAGAATAAATGAGATAACTGTAAAAACTATTATAAATAGGGGAATTCTAATTATAAGAGACGTCTTTTTTTTATTGTTGTTACTCATACTTATAATGTCTAGTAAATATAAACTTTAGAACCGAAATCCAGAGTTTTGTAAACGACTTTTAGATCTTCATCGTTCAGCCTAACACAGCCATGTGTAGCGGGCATTCCAAGAAATCGCTTCCAGATTGTTCCGTGGATCATATAATCATCACCAATGTCAAGGGCATAATCACCTAAAACACCATATTCGTACCTTGAATCGGCGTTTGCAGAAGGAACCGGTAACCCTTCCTCAATAAATGCCCAATCGGGTTTTTTCCAAACGGGATCTTTGTGTTTATTTAGAATTTTAAACTTTCCCTTTGGTGTTTTAAAAATCCACTTTTTAGGACCTTCAGTCAATAAAAGAATATAGCTCCCTGAGCTGCAAAATCCTTCGCGGATCATTTTTTTGTTTTGGAAAAGATAAAAACGGTTCTTTGTTGTGCTGATTACAATGTATGGTTGAGTAGGGGTAAATGTTTCAAGTTTTTTCTCAACTTTTTGTAATTCTTTTTTTAAAGAGGCAATTTGCTTTTTGTAAGGAGGTTCTTTTTTAAAAAGGGTATCGTTTATCTCAATTCGAACTCTTCCTTTACCGAACTCTTGAATTCCAGGAATAGTGTAAAGAAAAAATAGAGCTAATGCAGGTATTAATAGAATAGATAAAAGGAAGAAACAAAGGAATCTCAAAAATCTGATGAAACCACTACGTTTAGGTTTTTTGTTATTCTCATTCGATTGATTGGAATCAATGTCAGGAACAGTTATTTCATCCTCTATTTTGCTATTGTTCTCTTCCATCTGAATGATATCTGCTATCGTGAAAAAATCTGGTTTAAATTCTTTGTCGATCCTACGATTGTTACTGGTGTTCCAATCGTTGCTAACCGAAAAATTAGATCCATCTCTGAATCCTCAAGGGCAATACATCCCTCAGTCCAATCAACACCTTTGCCCCCGCTACCATGAATTTCGATACCCCCACCAATTTTTGCATAGCTAGGTATTGTACCTCTGGACTTTTCTTTATTAAAACGTTTTCTATCTTCCTCGTTAGGGTAATCGAGTAGTAATGCATTGTTGTATTTTGTGCCAGAAAATTTACTAATAATTTTATATTTTCCTTCGGGAGTGGCTTTGTCTCCCATTCTGAGTTTATCTCCAACCCAGTTTCGGCCTAGTTCAACATCAAACTCGTATTTTTTAGAACCATTAAAATAAACAAAACACTTTCGCGAAAGTTTATCAACAACGATTGAGTAAGATTGGTTTTCTTTAGATTCTTTTATGGCTATCTCTGTCCATTTTTTCCAAATTGGGAAGGATCTAAGGTATTGTTCAAGATCAGAGTATGCTTTATCGTAAACCGATGAAAGTAAGTCGTCTGCTTGGTTAAGTTTTGTATTTGCAGTAATTAATTGTCCGTTTTTATATTCGATTAAACCCTCTTCGTACAGCATTTTCCCCTTTGATATTGAGGTTCTAAGTTCTCTGGGCAAAGGGTAACGGTCAAAATATGCGTTTATATCTCCGATTAGTTTTTCTAAAGAGGCAACTTTGTCTTTGAGCTTAGTTTGATAGCTATTAGAATTGGATTTTGAGGTTTCAATTGCCTTTTGAGAACTTTTAAGAGATGCTATAGCAAACTTTGCAACCTTGTCGTATTTTCTGAAATAGATAAACCTTTTGTTTTGCTTTCCCCAGTTCGCCATTGCTGAATCATAATTGACTTTTGCATCTCTATAAAGCTCTTTGGAGTATGTATGAGCCTTACTTTTAAATGCTTTCGAGAGTGCAATCCGAGCTTTTTTTACATCTTTCGATGGGGGTTGTGGTATTTGACTAATTAGGATGTAGACAATTAGAGAAAGTAATCCCGCTACAGTAAATATTACTAACGACTTAATTAAGACCTTGTTCATCACTCAACCGCTATTCGCTTTTACAAAAATCCCCGGGAAGTTACCCGGGGACTCTTTATAACACAAGTAATTAATTACTTATTATCTTCTAACTTTAGCAATAGCATCTTTTAATTCAGTGTTGATGCCAGTAGCTCTTTCTTTAGCAGCTTTAATCTTGTTTAAAGCGTCCATGTAGGTACCTTTATCATATGAACCTTGAGCTTCAACAACAGCAGCGTCGATGTTAGCAATCTCGGTTTTGATTTGTTCTAGAACAGCAGCACCTTCTTTACCTCTAGGAGCTTTTTTGAAAAGTTTACCGTTTTCCTCAACGATAGTCTTGATGTCAGTCATTGTGGTTTCAACTTCTTTCTTTACTTCTTCTTTCTTAACAACTGCGTTTTTAGCAACACCTTGAGTTTGAACTAAAAGAGCTTCAAGTTTCATCTTAGCTGGACCAAATTTCTTGAAAAGCTTTGATTTTTGAACTTCAACGTCAGCCATGATAGCTTTCATTGAATCTTGAACTGCTGCAAATTCAGTTGGAAGATAAGTAGCTGCTTCAACTTTAGCTGCACTGTCAATAGCTGCGTTAACAGCATCAATTTGAACTTGTGGAACTTTTCCACAACTTGAAAGGAAAGCAACCATTACGATAGCTGCAAAACCCATTAAAACTTTGTTCTTCATTTTGTTTGTTTTTTAAAACTTTTGTTTGTTTTTCTACTATGGATAAATGTTAAAATCTTGTTCGAAACAAATACGGCGCAAATGTATAAATATTAAAAGAAAAAACCATAATATTTTTTAGTATTATTTATTTGACCCTATAAAAATATGCTATTTAATATATTGATTAACAGAAAAAAGGTGGGCATTTATGTGGGTAAGAAAAAAATGTAATTCAGAAATAGTATAAAGTATTTAGGTCGGAAATAGGGTAAATCACTTTGTTTATAAGGGAAAACCTAGGAATACAAATATAAAAAAGGTGAATAATTAAAGAAGGGCTAACCTATTTATGAGAAGCCCTTCTTTGTAACTACTTATTGTTTTGTTAGTTTATTCCTTTTCTTTAAGTTTCATTACGCCCATCATTTGCTGTATTGCTTTGTCCATTCCTTCGGTTGAACCATCAAGGAATATAACATTACCCTTTCCCGTTTCAGCAAAATGCTTAATAGCCTCAGTCCACATTGAGAACAGTAAGAATGATGCATCGAGGTTTGCCTCATTCATCTCTTTGGCTGCCTGAGCCATACCTTTTGCCATTTCCTCACGGAATAGTGCAATACCTTGTCCTCTCATCGTAGCAGCATCGCGTTCGGCGGCAGCAGAAATCTTAATTGCATTACCTTCAGCCTCAGCAGCCTTGGTTTTGGTAATTAGTAATGCTTGACCCTCATTTTCAGCAGCAGCCTTTAGGTTATTTGAAGCTACAACCTTAGCCATTGAGGTTAAAATTTCTTTATCAAAGGTAATATCGTTAAGCTGTAAGTCGATAAGGTGATAACCCCATTGTTCTAGAGTTTGATCGAGATGCTTTTTAACTTCTTGAACAATTTCTGTTCTAAGGCCAAGAATTTCAGCTTGCTTTTTGGTGGCAACGTAGCTACGAATGGTTCCCTCGATAGTACGAATAAGGGCTTGCATCAAGTTTCTTTCATCAATAAACTTGAAGGCTACGTTCTTTATCATCTCTTCAGATTGATTGATAACGCTGTAGAGAAGCATTGCTTTAAAGTATACATTGGCCTGGTCTTGAGTAACTGCCTGAAACTCTAATTCAACTGATCTATTCTGAATAGATATTCTTTTGTAAATAACCTCAAACAAAGGAATTTTAAAGTTCAACCCTGGGCCCATAACACGGCGATATTTGCCAAAAATTGTAACTACTGCAACATATCCCTGACGAACGGTAACAAATCCTGATAGGATTATGATTACACCAACTGCGATGAGTATAAAAGGTAAGTACATAGTTTAATAGTTAATTGGTTTATTATCCTATAAAAGTATAAAAAAATTAAGTAATTGCAGTAAAAAACAAGTATTTAGAATAATAGATTGGTAATCAATAAGAACAATGGAGTGTTAAGTTAAGAAACTTATGAATAGCATTATATTTAGAATTGAAACTACCCCACCTATAATATATATGAGAGATTTTGTAAAAAGGGTATTCTTGTATTTCCCCATTACTTTTTCCGATGAGGTTAACTTAACTTGTAGAAATATGGTAATTGGCAATTGAACACTTAAAATCATTTGTGAAATGATTAAGCCACTGAAAGGATTAGAAATTAAAATGATAATAGCAAATGCAACGAGGAGTGATATTAAAACACCGAGTCGGGAGTGGTTATCTTTTATATCATAGGGTTCTTTAAATATACCTGCAAAGATTGTCCCCGCAGCCATTCCAGATGTAATAGCTGAGGCAACTCCAGCGAACAAAAGAGCAACAGCAAAAACTATCCCCGCATTATTACCAAGGAGCGGAGTGAGTAGTTGCTTTGCTTGTTGTAATTCGGTTACCTGAACATTATTCTTATGAAACGTAACCACTGCTAGAAGAATTATGGCACTATTGATAGCCCAACCAACAAGCATGGAAAATAGAGTATCAAAAAATTCGAACTTAAGCTGCTTTTTAATAACACTGTCATCATGAAGGTTCCATTGTCGACTTTGGATTATTTCTGAGTGGAGGAATAGGTTATGAGGCATAACTACAGCACCCAGAACACTCATGATAATTAGCATTGATCCATCTGGGAATGAAGGAGTAACCCATGATTGGATAGCATGCTCCCAATCGACATTCACCAATGACAGCTCGTAAATAAATGATAGTCCAATAATTGAAACAAAAGCAATAATCCATTTCTCTATTACACGGTAAGAGTTTGTAAAGAGCATAATAATAACAAACAGTAGCACGAGAAATGATCCGGCTCTAATCGGTATGTGAAAAAGCATATTCAATGCAATAGCTCCTCCAAGTATTTCGGCAAGGGATGTAGATATTGATGCGATCATTGCCGTAGAAAGAAGAATGTTTGAATATCGGGGCTTAAGATATATACTTGTTGCCTCGGAAAGACATAAGCCCGATGCAATTCCTAAGTGGGCTACATTATGCTGAAGAATAATTAGCATAAAGGTAGATAGAGTGATTACCCAAAGTATTTCGTATCCGAAATCTGCCCCAGCAGCTAGGTTTGATGCCCAGTTGCCTGGGTCAATAAAACCAACAGTTACAAGTAATCCTGGCCCAATGAATTTGAAAATTTCTTCACCGCCAAACTTAGGTTTATAACCTTTTGAATCAATTTTTTTAAGAAATGATAACACAGTTTTTATATATTAGCTTTATCTATTAAACAAACCAAAAGTAGTATTTTGTTCACTTCAAAAAACATAATTTATGAATAATGATTTAAAAGATCGTTTTATAGATTTATGGAGAAAATACTTCGATAATAGTGAGTTTCCGATTACTTTTTACTTTTCCAGAAGTAGTGGAGGTGTTACCCGAGTTGAACCAGTAAATGGTTGGAGTTGTTTAATTTGTGATTTAGCTAAAGTGCGAAAGGGGGAAACATTATCGTACAATGTTGATTCAATTATGTGTGGTGGCGCCAAACGCTACACAGGTTATAACGTTGAAATGAATTCTACCTTTCGTTATTTCTTGTCATATGGTATTGAAGGACAGGTACGAGGTGAGCGATATAAAATATCTCCAGATGTTGTAGATGAAACACAAAAAAACTTGGTTAAACTTCCAGTTGATGGAAAAAATTTGATATTTAAGAGATGGGATAAACTTGATGAGATGGATGAGCCAGAGGTTGTGATATTTTTCGCAAAGCCAGAGGTTCTGTCCGGATTATTTACCCTTGCCAATTTTGATCAAGTCGATCCAAATGGTGTCATCACCCCATTTGGAGCTGGTTGTGGTTCAATTATTCATTATCCTTACCTCGAGAATAATAAGGAGAATCCTAAATGTGTTTTGGGGATGTTTGATCCATCCGCAAGACCATGCGTCCCGGTTAATACTTTTTCTTTTGCTATCCCTATGAAAAAGTTTATTAAAATGATTTCATATATGGATGAATCTTTTCTTATCACCCCAACCTGGGATAAAGTAAAACCGCGATTTAATAAATAGCTTCTGAGAGGGTTGATAAAATGAGCTGTTGAACTGAAAATCAAACCTTATTATTGGGTTTAACGTATATTTGATTAGGATTAGCTTTCATGAGAATGAAATTTTTTAATAAAAATATTTATCATTTTTCCCATTATTGCTTGAAAAATTGATATATTGTTTTCAGATTTTTGCTGGTCTATGAGATTTTGGATAACATTTCTCTTAAATTCATTTTCACTTCTTATCACATTACATTTTTGCGGTAATGCTCAGGAGTTGGGGAGCTATCCTATTCGTAATTTTAACCATCGAGAGTATAGTGGACACTCACAGAACTGGGCGGTTGTTCAGGATCAACGAGGGTTGATTTATGTTGCAAATAATGGAGGCGTTCTAGAATATGATGGAAGTGATTGGCGTCAGATTTCAATTAATGGGGCCTTGGCTCGTTGTTTAGATATTGATAAGGAAGGAAGAATCTGGGTTGGTGGGCAGGATGAAGTTGGGTATTTAGCAGCCGATTCAACAGGTTCGCTCTCTTATTTTTCATTGCTAAGTAAAATACCTTCGTATGATTTGCCTCTGGGTTTAGTTAAACAAATTTTTGCAACTGATGATGGGGTATACTTTTGTTCAAATCAAAGCGTAGTTTTAATTAAGGAGAATAAAATAAAAGTATGGAAGCCTAAAACTGTTTTCCATCGTTCCTTTTATGCAAATGGGAAAATATTTGTTAATCAACCCGAGTATGGACTTACATATATAAAAAACGATTCACTTAAATTTGTTCCCCATTCAGAAGAAGTATCAAAGAAATTGATATACGTTCTACTCCCTTTTTCAAAAAACAAGCTATTAATAGGAAGCCAATTCGATGGCTTTTATTTATACAACCTAAACGCCCTTCGATCCGATACAACAATACGTAGTGATTCTATTATTAATAGGTTCACAACCTCGAATGACACCTTTTTTAAAGAGAACTTCGTATATAGCGGGATTATCCTACCAGATGATGGTTTTGCCATATGCACATATCGTAAGGGAGCAGTGATTATGAATAAGAAGGGTAAGATTATTCGAGAAATTAATCGTTCTTCAGGGCTACAGGATGAAGCAATTTGGAACCTTTACTTAGATAATCATAGCAACCTTTGGATGGCCTTAAACAATGGACTATCATACACTTCAACAAACTCTCAACTTACTAGTTGGGGCGAAGATTCTGGACTAAGAGGATCTCTGCAGTCTGTTATTCGTTTTAATAATAGTTTATATGTAACTACAAACATTGGCTTATTCAGAATGTCCAATGGGATTTTTAAGGAAGTAAAGGGTTTTTCAAAGTTTTCATTTAAACTTGTTAAGGCGTTGGGAGGTGAGGGAAAAGAAACACTAATAGTGGGTGCCCTCGACGGTATTTACCGTGTTGAAGGAGATTATGCAACAAAAATTGAGAACTGTAAAACCGCTGTGTATAATTTCTTCCCATCAAAAGTATTTAAGAATATTGTGTATGTTGCAACTGATGGTATTGGAGTTCTAAGATATATTAATGGGAAGTGGGTTTATCTTGGCAGATTTGAGGATACTAGGGGTATAGTTTATTCCTTAACTGAAGATCAATATGGTTATTTATGGTATTCAGAGCGATTTAAAGGAATTCATAAGATCAATGTTGTAAACCCATACCAGCTCGTAATGGAGAATATCAAGTTTTACGGAAAACTTCCATACTCTCCCAAGTTTGACGATATGTCAATTTCACTTATTGATGGTTCCTTAAAAGTATCTACCGATAAAGGGCTTTGTAGGTATGTAGAAAAGTCTGATTCCTTTATTCCCGATTCAAGCCTTGGCGTTGAATTTACTGATGGTCATACTGGGATTCGAATATTGCATCAGGATAATAAAGAAAATCTATGGTTTGAAGCGTATAAAATTAGTTCAAATCGATGGATTGAGCGAGCAATGAAATTCCCTGACAAATCCTACCGTCGTGTACCAGCACAGTTTAGAACTATTCCTGATATGGTATTTAACGATGTTCTTAGCGAAAGTCACGACATCAATTGGATTGCTGCATCGGATGGCTTATATCGTTACGATGGTTCAATCAATGTGGGCGATCAGACAATTATCAAACTATTAATTAGAAAGGTTTTAGTTAATCAAACGAAGGAGGTGTTTAATGGGGCATCACCAATGCAGCATAAAGATAGCTCCTTTAGGTTAACAAACTTTTCTCAAACCAGCAAGTTGGTACGAAGGCTTCATAGTAGTGAGAATTCAATAATTTTTTATTTTTCTTCGCCCTTCTTTGGTCAAACCCAAAAGATGAAATATAGTTACTTCCTTGAGGGTTATGACAAAGTTTGGAGCGATTGGAGTACCGACCAAAAGAAAGAGTACACAAACCTACCATCAGGTAGCTATAGGTTTGTAGTTAAAGCTCGTAACGTGTTTGATACTGAAAGCCCTGTTGCTTCATTTACATTTTTTATCAAACGACCATGGTACGAAACACCACTTGCTTATATATTTTATCTACTAATTGTTATTAGTATAGTATGGCTGTTTGTTGCAATTAAAACAAGCTTGCTAAAGGGATCAAATATTAGACTTCAAGCACTAGTTGAAGAGAGAACAATAGAGTTGGTTCAATTCCAGAAAGATATTGTGGAAAAGAACGAGGAGTTGATGCAGCAAAAAGAAGAAATGCAGGTACAACGTGATGAACTGCATGAGCAGAACCGACAAACCGCTGCAAGCCTAGAGTATGCAAAAACAATTCAGCAAGCAATTCTTCCCGATTTGAATACCCTAAACGATAAGTTCGAATACTTTGTTATTTATAAACCTAAGGATGTAGTATCAGGTGATTTTTACTGGACTTCAAGGGTTATTTCAAAATCAAAGCAAGCTGAGAGAATTTACGTGGCAGTTGTGGATTGTACTGGACATGGTGTTCCCGGAGCGTTCATGTCGATGATTGGTAGTAGGATGCTCAGCGAAATTGTTAACGAACGCAAGATTCAGAGTCCCGCTGAAATTTTAACCGAGTTAAATCATGCCATAAACCAAGCATTAAGGCAAGATGTAAGCGAAAGCTTTGATGGTATGGATGCTTGCCTTTGTATGATTGAACATAAAATTTCGAACCAGTATATTGTAACTTTTGCAGGTGCCAATCGTGCTCTTTACTACTACCAGAAAGGGACTCATAAGATTCAGTCCCTTAGGGGTAACCGAAAAACTATTGGTGGTATTATGCCTGATGTTGATGCAGAGTTTGTGAACAACAGGATTTACCTTAGCCCTGGTGATATTATCTTCCTTAATTCTGATGGTATTGTTGATCAAAATAACGAGGATCGTAAAAAATATACTATTAGCCGTTTCCACTCATCGCTTTTAGCGAATATTGATAAGCCAATGGAAAAAATGGGTGAAGCAGTTGATAATGTTTTTGAAGATTTCAGAGGAAACGCTTTCCAAAGAGATGATATTACCGTTTTGGGACTTAGGTTACTCGAAGAAGATTCTAACTAATTTGGTGTTTTTTATATCCTTTATTTAAACTCTACGCGTATCAGTTTATCAAACTCCTGTTTTAATAAACCTAAAATCTTTTATATGAATTTAAGATTATCCTTTGTTTTATTCTTGCTCATCCTATTTACCTCTTGTGTAAATACTGATCAGCCAAAAGTTGAGGTAATTGGTCCTAGGTCGGTTAGAGTCGAAAATGGCATATTAACGCCAGAGGTTCTTTGGTCGTTCGGACGTTTGGGCGAAACTGCCGTTTCCCCAAATGGAACAATGATTGCTTATACTGTAACGTGGTACTCAGTTGAGAAGAATTCAAGCAATTCAGAACTATTTATTATGAATGTTGATGGTAGCAATAAAAAACAGCTTACTACTACCGAAGCCCATGAGTTTAGTCCAGTTTGGGTAAACGATAATACAATTGCCTATTTATCTACTGAGGGTGAAACCTCACAGATATGGACAGCTAATATTGATGGTTCAGGAAATAAAAAGATTTCATCTTTTGAATCAGATATTAATGGTTTTCAAATTTCTCCTAAAGGGGATAAAATCCTTTTTATAAGCGAGGTTAAAATAGATAAGGGTACTTCTGATATATACCCTGATTTGCCGAAGGCAAGTGGTATGATGTATTCTGATTTAATGTACCGTCATTGGGATTCGTGGGAGGATGGGCTATACAGCCATATCTTTGTTGCCGATTTTACCGAAGGGGTGGTTAAAAATCCTAAGGATATTATGCTGGGTGAACCTTATGATTCCCCGTTGAAACCTTTTGATGGGATGGAGCAAATATCTTGGACACCTGATGGGAAAAAGATTGCATATTCTTGTAAAAAGCTTGTTGGGAAAAAATATGCCTTTAGCACAAATTCCGACATTTACCTTTATAATATAGAGAACGGAGAGGTTAAGAATTTAACCGAAGGTATGGTTGGATACGACAAAGCACCGCTTTTCTCACCTGATGGATCAAAAATGGCATGGTTATCGATGGAACGTGCAGGCTTTGAAGCCGATAAGGATCGTTTGTTCGTTATGGATTTAGTAACTGGGCAGAAAACCTATATGACTCCAGATTTTGATTACTCGGTATCAAATATTCAATGGACCCCCGATGGAAAATCATTATATATGATTGCAGGGGTAAGCGCAACTTATCAGATTTACAAAATGGATGTTGCTTCTAAAACATTAAGCCCAGTGACAAAGGGTAACCACGACTACCATTCAGTTCAAATTGCAGGTGATGTCCTTGTAGGCGATAAGGTTTCAATCACCAAACCAGCCGAGATTTATAGCATCA
>Ga0209098_1000679_pt1 | contig 36082 bp, 21 predicted proteins | sample AD_JPNHW1_MetaG_FD_184429 | JGI IMG/M metagenome (GOLD analysis project Ga0209098, IMG submission 184429) | Active sludge microbial communities of municipal wastewater-treating anaerobic digesters from Japan - AD_JPNHW1_MetaG (SPAdes) (version 2) | ecosystem: Engineered > Bioreactor > Anaerobic...
CCCGCTCCTTCAGGGTATCGTAACGAATATCGGGGGCAATATAGTAAACGGGTTCTAAAAGCTGATCGTCAGCATCGATGATCCCTTCCCGGATAGCCTCTTGCTGAAGTCCGGTACCAGGGTAGATCCTCATTCCGATATAGGGGAAAAAGACAGTGTTCTCAATCCGTTTTGAGTTTTCAAAACTCTCATTCACCGTGGCCTCACTCTCCCCGTATCCACCAATGATCATGAAGTGGCAGAAATAAATCTTTACCTGGTTGCAGAAATTGGAAACCCTCACCACATCCTCAACAGTAAAATGTTTATTGTAGTGTTTCAGGGTGCTGTCTGATAGGGACTCCGTGCCAAATTCAATGTGGGTCAGCCCGGCCCTTGCATAGAGATCCAGTTCATCTAACGTGAGGTTGTGTGGTGAAAAATAGGCGCCCCAATGGATGGGCAGTTTCGCATCGATCATTTTGAGCGCCAGTTCCTGATTGTATTGGTTATCGATGTTAAAAACCGAATCGGTGAAAAAAAGGTAGTCCACCTGATGGTTGTAATAGAGAACCGTCAGCGTATGGATGATCTTGTCGATGTCGAGATTGCGCACCTTATGCCCTTCAATCAAGGGATAGGTGCAGTAAATACAGTTGTACGGGCATCCTCTTTTGGTTTGGATATTCACCATTCCGGCTTTATCCCAGTAAAAGGGGATCAGTTTCTGATCAAGCTCCAGTGAGGGTTTGTGAATGAAATGTTTTCTCGGATTGGTGATGATTTTATCATCGGAAGCATAGATGAGTCCTTCAATTGTGTAATCCGGTTTTCCCTGGTCCAGGCTGACTAACAGCCGGAAAAGGCTCTCTTCCCCTTCACCCTGGATACCGAAATCGGGTTTGAACAGGGAGAACAATTCCCGGGGATAGATGGAGAAACCTGAACCGCCAATGATAAGCGGAACGGAAAGGGTTTCGCGTATCAACGCGATGATGGCATAGTAACCATTGATGAAACTCTCTTTGCTGTAAAAGTTGACATCATCGATATTGCGCAGAGAGAGAGCTGTGTAATCGGGTTTAAAGGACAGCAGCTCTTTGGTGAAATCTTCCGGCGAATCAAGGTTGAAATCGAAAATCCGGATTTCCAGAGAAGGGATCCTTTCGCGGAGATAAGTTGTCAGATAGGAAAGCCCCAGCGGATAAACCGGGTAGGGATTTACATACCGGTTGGCAGAGATTAACAACAATTTCTTACCTTGTAAATCCATTTTATCGTGTTTGCATTGCTTTTCCGGAAAGGTTCCAGAAATCGTAATAATTGAACCATTGAAGCGGATACCGTTGAAGCATCTCTTCCACTTTACTCACATATTGGCGCATTGCTTCCGAAAGGATTGCAGTCCGTCGTTGAAGGTTACGAGAGCAGGGTATGAAGGCGAGAGGAGTAGCGTAGAAATGGTAGTGCCTGCTGGTCTCTTTAACGGCAAAGACGTAGGAAACAGGAACATTGAAACGGGATGCCAAATTCACCGGTCCTAAAGGAAACAAGGCAGATTTCCCCATCAATGGCAAGGATACAGTAGGATTGCCTTCTAAAAAGCGATCCCCGTGCATGGCGACGATCTCCTTGTTTTCAAAAGCCTTCCTGATTTCCATGAGATGGGTATAATCGTCACGGATCACGATAAAATGAATGTTCCGATTGGTCATCACCTCCTCAAGGTATCCTTTGATTTGCCGGTGTTCGGCATCGAAGAGGATGATGTTAACCCTTTTATTCAGCCTGTTGAGCAACTGACCGGCGATTTCCCAGTTTCCGATGTGAGCGCTGATCAACAGTCCGCCGTCCTGCATTTTCCGTAAATGTTCTTCCCCTTCAAAGTCAAAGCTGAATTTTGCCTGGAAACCGGCCATAAGGGCGATCTTATCAAGCAGGATTTGTCCGAAGATGTAATAGTTTCGAAAAACTGAAACCAGCGATTTGACCGGGTTGTAATGTTGGATGGAGCGGAAGTACCCATAGATGGCCGAAAAAGCTTTTCCGGAGGTAAAGATAAAATAGAGTACCACGAAACGGAGGAGAAAATAGGCAAAAGTGATGCCCGGGTATTTCAGTGTCCAGACGAATATTTTATATCCCAGCACCCCTCCCCGGGTTTTTCCTTCCCATGATGGCATTATGGCTGGATTGGATTGATGCGATGAATGACATAAGTATAAAAATCCTGCAGGGTTTTGACATCGGCCATCTCCTCTGCTTTCATTTTAAACCCGAAGTTGTTGTCAATGATCACGAAGAGATCCACAAAATCAAGGCTGTCGATACCAAGGTCTTTTTTCAGGTTGGCCGACGGATTAATCTGATTTTCTTCAATTTCGATCTCGTCGATTAATAGCTGATTGATTTTAGCAATGATGGCTTCGTTTTGCATCGTCATTTGGTTAACAGATGCAAAAGTAATCTTTTTTTTTATCCGGAGAACAGTTATGCTTTGCGGACGATCAGCGAGGAGTTGGTTCCCCCGAATCCGAAGGAGTTGGAGAGGAAGGAACGGATTTCGCGATGTTCGGTTCGGGTGGCAATGTTCAGCAGGGAGGTGTATTCGTCGGTGTTTTCAAGATTGAGGTTCGGAGCGATAAAAGAGTGGTTCATCATCAGGGTGGAGTATATCACTTCGCTGGCACCACCCATCCACATTTCATGACCCGTCATCGATTTGGTACTGCTTACCAGGGGTTTACACGAACCAAAAACGGTATCGATCGATCGGGCTTCATTGCTGTCGCCTGCGGGAGTGGAAGTGGCATGGGCATTAATGTAATCGATGGATTCCGGCCGAAGACCGGCATCGGCCAGTGCATTTTGCATGGCCCTTACAGGGCCCTCCACGTTGGGTAATGAAATATGTTCTCCATTGGATGAAAAACCATATCCCACCAGCTCACCGAGAATGGGAGCCCCACGTTTCATTGCCGATTCATAACTTTCGAGGATCACGGTGGCTGCTCCGCCGCTGGGAACGAGCCCGTCGCGGTCGCGGTCAAAGGGTCTGGAGGCTTTAGCCGGTTCTGCTTCCCGTGTCGAGAAAGCATTGAGGGCATCAAAACTGGCAGTAGATTCAGCGTTGATCTCCTGTGCGCCACCGCAAATAATGATGTCCTGTAAACCCTGCCTGATCATCATATAACCGACCCCTAAGGCATGGGAACCACTTGCACAGGCTCCGGAAATGGTAAAATTGACGCCTTTCAAACGAAAGATGACAGAAAGATTCATCGATACAGTCGAATTCATCGACTGGAAAATGTAACCCGATCCGATCATCATGGTATCCTTTTTATTGCGGAGGATATCGACCGATTCTACCACTGGTACGGCAGAACTGTCGTTTCCATAAAGGATGCCCACTTCATGTTTATCAAGGAAAAGCTGATCGATGCCTGCAGTTTGCAGTGCTTCAAGGGTCGCCACATAGGCATATTCGCCCTGGACAGGTAGGCCGACACGCATCCGGCGGTCAAGAACACCTTTCAGGTGAGGGCGTTCCACCATCCCGGTCAGGGCCGACCGGAATCCCATCTCCTTGCGTGCCGGGTCCAGAATAATGCCCGATTTGCCTTGGTACAATGATTCTTTAACTTCAGCGAGGTTTTTACCGATCGCCGAGTATATTCCCATTCCTGTGATGACGACTCTCTTCATCAACCGTTCACCCTAAGAAAATTTCACAACCATTGCTGATAATCGCTCCCTCTTCATGCCGTGTTATGTGTACAGCCCTCCGTTCACATTGATGACAGTTCCCGTAACGTAAGATGCTTTTTCGGAAGCTAAAAAGGCTACGGCTTCAGCAACTTCTTCGGGTTTTCCAAATCTGCCCATGGGGATCATCCCTTTCAGTTGTGCTTCGTCCAGCTCTTTGGTCATGTCGGTTTGAATAAACCCCGGTGCCACCGCGTTGACCGTCACATTTTTTTTAGCTACTTCCTGCGCGAGGGCTTTCGTGGCCCCGATCAAGCCGGCTTTGGCGGCAGAGTAGTTGGCCTGACCGGGTAATCCTTTGATACCGGAGAGTGAAACCACGTTGATGATGCGTCCCATCTTTCTGATTAGCATCTCTTTGATCAGAAACCTTGTAATATAAAGGAAAGAGTGAAGGTTGGTGTTAAGCACATCATGCCATTCCTCATTTTTCATCCACATCACCAGTGCATCGCGGCGGATTCCGGCGTTGTTGACCAATACGCGGATGTATTGACCGGGATGGGTGGACTGCCATGATTCCAGTGCACGTTCCACCGCTTCCTGGTTCGAAACATCGAATTGCAGGAGTTCCCCCTGACCGTTCATTTCATGGATCTTGTGCAGGGTTGCTTCTGCTTCCTCTTGATTGCTTTTGTAATTGATCAGGACAGCATAGCCCATTTGCGAAAGCCGAATGCAGACAGCCCTCCCGATTCCCCTGGAACCGCCTGTCACCAGTGCATATTGCACTTGTCCGCTGGAATTGTCAGTGTTCATCACTAATCGATAAGGGGGAATTTTGGTTTATTTTCCAGAATATAGTTACCGATTTCCCGGATAGCCTTGTATTTGGTCGTATCTTCCGTGAACTTTGGGACGATGGTACGAAGGTCTTCAAATTTCTTTCTCGAGTAGGAGGAGAGGCGATCTTGGAATTTCAGGAAGTCGATGGCCTGCAGGATGGTGATCATGTGGATGGACATGACATGGTAGGTGTTGTCGATCACCCTTTTGGTCATCAGGGCAGCATTCGTACCCATGCTCACGATATCCTGGTTGTCGTTGTTGTTGGTGATGCTGTGAACATACATCGGGAAAGAGTACGACTGGTTTTCAGCCACAGTGGATACGGCGGTGAACTGTACTCCTTGCATTCCCAGGTTCAGTCCCAGTTTACCCAGGTTGACAAAAGGCGGGAGTTTTTCGTTCAGTTTGTCGTTCAACAGGTAGTTGAGTTGTCGTTCGGCCAGCATTGACAGTTTGGTAATGGCTATTTTGAGTTTGTCCATCTCAAGCGCTACATAATCCCCATGGAAGTTACCCCCGTGGTAAACGTTTTTCGCTTCGACATCGATGATGGGGTTGTCGCTTGCGGAGTTGACCTCATTGATCAGTACTTTTTCTGCGTTAATGATGGTTTCAAGCACCGGTCCGAGCACTTGGGGCACACAGCGGAGGGAGTAATATTCCTGAACTTTATGTTTAAATATTTCAACCTGTTCTGTTTTGCCGTTGTACAGGTGTTCGGCACGGCGGCGGATCAGTTGGCTGTCATTCAGGATTGATCGCATCATGGAGGCAACCTGTCGTTGCCCGTTATGGAGTTTGACTTTGTTCAGTCCTTCAGAAAAATGGTCATCGTAAGATTCAACGATTTCGTTGATCATGGAGGATGCCAGGACGGCCCAGTCGAAGAGGTTCTTCGCATGGACCAGGTTGATCATTCCGATCCCGGTCATGGCGGAGGTACCGTTGATCAGGGAGAGCCCTTCGCGGATGTGCATTCCGATGGGGTTCAGGTTCTCATTTTTGAAGACTTCTTCTGCAGGTCTCAGCACTCCTTTGTACCACACTTCTCCTTCCCCGATCAGGTTAAGGGCGAGGTGGGCTAACTGGACCAGGTCACCGCTGGCCCCTACGCCGCCGTGTTCAGGTATATAGGGATTTATGTTTCTGTTAATCAGTTCTTTGATCAGCAAGACCACTTCTGGGTGAACGCCCGATTTTGCCTGCATCAGAGTATTCAGCCGGGCCAGCATAGTGGCTCGGGCATAGATTTCAGGGAGCGGGTCACCGCAACCGGAAGAGTGGCTCCTGATCAGGTTATATTGTAACTGAAGTTCGTTGTTGTTATTGATTTTGTATTGAGCCATCGGGCCAAGACCCGTATTGATCCCGTAGATAACTTTCCCTTTAGCGAATTCCATGAGGAAATCATAGGTAGCAGTAACTTTTTGAATGGCATTGACATCGAGCTCGATCTTTTCACCAAGGAAAAGAATTCGGAAAAAGTCGTCAGGTGTTAATTTCTGTGTTCCGACAGTTATCATTCGTTTCGTATAAAAGACCCGAGTAAACGGTAAATTGAAAAACAAGGGTGCAAATTTACAATTTATTTTTAAAAAGTATTATCTTTGCACCCGCGAAACGAAACACGAACGACAAACTATTTCAATTCGTAATTCGTAAATAAAAATGGCTCCGTAGCTCAACTGAATAGAGCATCTGACTACGGATCAGAAGGTTGGGGGTTTGACTCCCTCCGGAGTCACAAGAAAATCAGCCACTTACAGCATTAGCCGTGGGTGGCTTTTTTCTTTGGCAGGGTGATTATTTCAAAATACTAACGAAACCAACTCATCGCCGATACCTATCCGGTAACCGGATGAAAAATACCGGATCACCTTCTCAGAATCGATGTACAAAACCACAGGGAACTCGTGTTTCCCGGGGTGACCGGCTGCATGAGCCAACAGTTCACAACCCGCGGGAGTTCCCACGGCGTACAAGGTTTGCTGTGGCAAATCCGCTGCGTTTTTTCGCTGAAAATCATGAACCTGCTGCTGACTTTGTAAAAGAAAAACCAGGTTGATTCCCGAAGAACTCAAACGGTCTTTGAGGGTTTTCAATTCAGCTAAAAGGTGCCTTGTGGGTTCTTTCCCGGGATCGGCAAAAGCCACGATAGTTCCTTTATTTCCTTTGATTTTCAACGGGTTGCCATCGATGAGCTGTGCCATGCCCCCTGGCAGATCGAATTGTCCCAAAGAGGGCGCATCAACAGAACGTTTTCGCAAACTAACCGAGACCTCCTGACTTTTGCCCGGTTCAAGCTGGAAAAAGATGAGAGAAGCCAATACTTTGCCATCATTCAAACGATTGCCGGTAACCAAAAGGTAGTTCCCGGGAGCTATATCCAATTCGCAGGGGAAGATCTGAAGACGGGAATCGGTCTCATAATCCAGCGACCTGTAAAACCCCTCAGTAAAGTGTTCAATCGTGAAATGGGTGTAGTAACCTGGTATTCTGTCGTTTAACGGATCGACTGTCAGCATCACCCGGCCTCTTTCATTCATGGCAGGGGATTGTGCAGGAGGGAAAAAATCTTTCCAGGAATCCTTGAAAAAATACTGTGGAGTGCGCGACCCGGGCTCCAGACGTGCCGGGATACCAAAGCTACGGCAAAGGGCTACAAGCAATATATCCCTTGAATGGGGATCGGTGATTTTCATTTCGAAAGAACCCGTGGGGGTCAAAGGTGCACGGCCATAATTGGCTACCGGATTAACCTTAATATGGTCGCTGATCCAACCGGCAACGAGTAACGGGTTGTCGCGGAATTTTGCGACCAGGGCAGGAGCCAGTTGCTTCTGAAAATACCCTTTATAAGGTTTGAGCCACTCGTTGTCAACCCTGGGATTGAGCACGCAGGACCGGATGATCTGTTCGTCAGAAGTCAGGGGAGGATAAATGAACGAATGTTCCAGTTGATCAGCCAGTACCTCCGGGTTGACATCCCTCAGGTCTTTTTCAGAAACGTTTGCCAGTAAAGGGAAAATCCATTTTTTGTTCACCTGAGAAGCACCTGTCAGGAAATCGATGATCCCGCGCCAGTTGCCCCGTGAAGCCTTTAAAAAATGCCATAAAGTATCGGAATTCAACTTCAGGGTGGCTGCTACCCGCCAGGTCTTGGCTGAATCAATGAAGGTGGATTCATAGGAAGCCCTGAGCTGATCTTCAAAGGCCAATCTTTTCGCATTAATTGCTCTCTGGGAATCAGCAACGACAACATTTGTCGTTTGCTCCGGAGGAGGTGTCAGGTCGAGTTCCAGGTTTTTAACATTGGAGGGTGTTTCAGTCAGGATGACGGTGATCGTATCGCTGCCCCGGACACTAACTTTCTGAAAACCGAAACGGTCTTTCCCGGCAGCCCATACTAAGAGATCTCCCATCCCGGTGGTAAATTGTGCCAACCCGTCTTTTTTGGTAATGACCCGGTGGAGCGGGTAGAACTCTGCATAATTATAGAGCTGAAACTCCACCTTTGCACTGTCAACAGGACGCAACTGAAGATCTACAACCTTAACAGTCAATTTTTTAGTCTTGGTATAGGTTGGCAAAGTATTGATCTTTGTAAAGCAGGAACCTTTTTCAAGAATCTCTTCCGGCCCTTGATAATCGCCAAAAACAGTTGTGTTGACCAGCATGGCCCTTCGCGCATGATTAGTGAACCAAGCCATGTCAAGGGCGGGTTCAGGCTCACAGGCTCCGATATAATGCCATTCACCGTTAACCCAAACCTCTACCCAGGCATGGTTATCATCTGTATGAGCCCAACGAGGAGTGTATACCTGCCGGGCCGGAATACCTACAGACCTCAAAGCAGCGGTGGTGAAAGTACTCTCCTCTCCGCAACGGCCGAAAGCAGTCATCACGGTAGCGAGGGGAGCGCTGGTACGACCATCGGTGCCACGGTATGTCACCTTTTCATGACACCAATGGTTAACCTCCAGAACAGCTTCTTTCATAGGTAATCCCTTGATCCGGTCTTTCAACTCCTCAAAGAAAACCCACCTGCCGGAATCGAGGTTTTCATTATTGATTCTTACTGGAAGCACAAAATGGCGGAAAATCACTTCAGGAACACTCTTGCCCCACGGGAAGGTATCACGGGCAGCAAAGGAAGCTCTGACATTTTTCAGGAAAAATGCACCATCATAATCGGCCAGGTCGTTGAGCGACATGTAAGCATAGAGAAATTCCAGCGCCTCTTTCTCACGGAGGGTCAAATCCTGGTCAAATACGCTGAAAAGTTGTTCCGACCGGTTGGCCGCGAACGTTTTCTGCTGATGAAATTTTTCCTTTACCTTTTTCCTGTAAGCCGTGTCCGTTATAAAATGATCGCTCCGATCACAGGAAGCCAACAAAAGGAAGATCAGTGAGAAAACACAGAGTAATGAGATTTTTTTCATGGGTCAGATGTGTTTCATATTCCGGAGAGCAGCCCATAACACGAAAAGAATACAAAGGAAGGGGATGAAGAATCCGGTTGATAAATTGATCATATCGGCGGTGAGCCCCATCAGTGGTGGAATGATGGCGCCTCCGACGATGGCCGTGACCATCAGTCCCGACAGTTCGTTGGAACGCTCAGGCATCCGATCCACGGCGATGGAAAAGATCAAGGGAAAAATATTGGCAAAACCCAGTCCTGTGAAAACTACTCCGGTAAAGACCAGAACGGGTCCGCCGGTCAATACCAGTAAAATGCCCACCAGGGAAAGAATGACGGTCGAAATCAGAAACTTCCGTGGTTCCACAATCCGAAGGATAAGCGCTCCGGCAAAACGGCCTACAAGTATGGGCAGGAAAAAAAGTGCCCAGGCGACCAACAATCCGAAATCGGCGATCCCGAAATTTTCTTTCAGGAGTATGGGTATTCCCGAACTCATGGAAACTTCAGCCCCTACATACAGGAAAATCGAGAAAACCATCAACGCAACATAGCCGTTTCCAAGGAGTTTCAGGCAGTCGCCAAGGGAAACCGGTTTAGATCCCGTGTCGCGGTGCTCTTCGATGGGTGTGACAAAGACCCAAACCAGTGTGATCAGGATCAACAAAGCGTAAACCGGGAAAAGGATGGTCCAGTCAAGCCCGAATGATTGGGCTACGAGCGGAGGTAAAAGAAACCCCAACGAGGAACCGATCGCTTTGACCGACTGTCCTAACGAAAGGTTGCTCGAATATTTTCCTTCCGGAGAGACATCGCGCATAATCGGGTTGCCGGAGACCTGGAGTGTCGTGGCACCGGCGCCCAACAACAAAATGGAAAAAAGGATGATATAAAATTTGCCTGAGGTTCCTTCCGTGAAATTTACTACTGGTCCGTACATTCCGTTCAGGATGGGGAGCAGTAATCCGACCAGGGCAATAACCAGTCCCATCATCAGCAGGTATTTTTTTCCCCGTCGATCCTGAAAAACACCCAAAGGTACCGAGAGCAAACCGAACATAATGAATCCCGTAAGAGGCAACAACTGGGCCATGAAATTGGAGAGTTGAAATGAGGTTTTCGCCAGGCTGACCATGGGGCCGACTACATCACCGAAACCCATACACAGAAAAGCCAGAAAAATCGGATAGGCTTTCGCCATTCCGGGAGCAGATGGTTTATTCATCGAAGTTTGATTTTAAAATGCGATTTAGCAATGAATCAGATCAATAAGTTATAGCTATTTCTGTATCAGACAGAGGAATTTCGGTCGCCCGTTCGCGGGGTGATGTCAGTTTCAGGGAAAAGTCCTTCCCTGCACAATGCACCGTCATCACTTCTCCAAATGAATGGAGGACCAATCGGATGGAACTGAATTTTGAGGGATAGGAGCCCTCTGTTTTTCCGATTGTAATGCGCTGGTTTACAGGATCGTACAGGATTACCCTTTTATAAAAGGCGCCTTTTTCAAAAGCATAGGTAGTTCCATCATCTTCATAATAGACAAAAGAGGTGGGTTGTTCTCCCGCCCAGATGTGTAAATCGAGAAGCGGAGAAGGTTTTTGCCCGGTATTTTGAACGACGGATTGCATGGGAACGATTCCTCCGGCTTTTACGAAAACGGGGAGATCAGATAAAGGTGCTTCCACGATGGGTTCCGTGTTTCCCCGGAAAGGTTCCCCCGTGCTGAGCCGGTACCAATTTCCTTCGGGAAGATAAACCTTTGCGTTCTGTTGGTTGCACGAAACGGGCGCCACCAGCAGGTGATCACCGAATAAATATTGGTTTTGGTAAATGTACCAGTAGGCTTTTTCATCAAAGGTGTAGTCGATGACGAGGCTCCGGGCGATGGGAATGCCGGTCTGGGCCGCCTGGTAGAACATCGAATAAATATAGGGCAACAGCCGGTAGCGTTGATTGATCTGGTCCCGTGCATTTTTTTCAACTTCTTCACCGAAAGACCAGGGTTCTTTTGCATTGGTACCCCAGGCCGAATGGTTTCTGAAAAAAGGTGTGTAAACGCCCATCGACAGCCACCGTTGGTAGAGTGCCTGGGTAGGATTACCCATAAAACCTCCCATGTCGGGACCGGCAAAGGCGATACCGGAAAGCCCCATGCTGTTGACCATGCGCGCCGAAAGCAACATGTGGTCGTCAGTGGCTTCGTTATCTCCGGTCCATACGGCTGAATAGCGCTGAATCCCTGCAAATCCGGCACGGGTAAGGAGGAAGGGCCGTCGGCCGTTCAACAATTGTTTCGTTCCTTCGAAGGTTGCCCTGCACATTTCCAGGCCGTAAATATTGTGTACTTCAGCCATGGTACCTTGGCGCCCGTCAAAATCAAACTGAACAATGTTCGGAATGCCTTGTCCCCAGGTGGCTGGTTCATTCATGTCGTTCCAGAAACCTTCCACGCCTGGTTCGGTCAGCTTCGAAAAGGAGTTGCCCCACCATTGACGGGTAGCAGGTTTGGTAAAATCGGGGAAATGACACCGTCCCGGCCAAACACTCCCGATGTAAAAACCTCCATTGGGATAGCGGGCAAAATAGCTGTTTTTTACACCCTCTTCATAAGCAAAATAATCTTTTTCGATTTTGATCCCGGGATCGACGATGGTCACGACATGAAAACCCTGATCCTTCAGTTTCCCAATCATTCCGGCAGGTTCAGGGAATTTTTCTTTGTTCCAGGTAAAAATTTTGTATCCCTCCATGTAGTCGATATCGAGGTACATCACATCACAGGGGATCTTTTTTTCGCGGAAAGTCCGTGCGATGGAGAGGACTTCGGTATCGGGAAAATAGCTCCAGCGGCATTGCTGATATCCCAAAGACCACAGCGGAGGCATTTGCATCCGTCCGGTAAGCCATGTGTAATCACGGAGTATGCCGGTCACAGAACCTGCTCCGAAGAGGTAATAGTTCATCTCGCCATTGGCTGCTGAAAAGAAATGGTACTGATCATCAGTTGAAGCCCCGAAGTTGAACTTTGTCCGAAAGGTATTGTCCAGGAAAATTCCGTAAACCACTTTATCGTGGATCCCCATGTAGAAGGGGATGCTTTGGTAGATCGGATCCTCAATGATGGAATAGGCGGGAATGTCGGAATTCCAGTTTTCGAACTTTTCACCCCGGCGGTTAACATTGCCTGTCTTTTCACCCAGTCCTACAAACTTTTCGTCAGGAAACATTTTTTTATAGGTGGTCACTTCAGTTCCCTGCCAGGTATAAGAGAAGTTTTGGTAGTCCTCACTGAGTATTTCTCCTTTGGCATTCAGTACTTTAATGGACATCGGGTTCTTCGAAAGCACAATCTTCAGTGAATCGGTGGTCAATTCCCAATGGTCAGGTTTTTCTGTAACCAGGTTAAAATTTCCATCCGGTTGACGGATGACGGCATAAGAAAAGTCGTCTGTGAAAGGAGTTTGCGATAAACGGATCCTGACAATCTGGGGTTGGTACACCTGGATCATCAGGTTTGCCCGGTCGGTCTGTACAAGAACACCGTGTTCAACTTTTTTAAGCGATTTGATCTTCCCGGGTTGGATCACCTGGTCGGTTTGTGTATAAGCCATAACACTTGACAACAGAAGAAAAAAGAGGATCGTTCTTTTCATGGTTTGCTTTTTTACAGCATGAACTGCCGGTGGGTGGATCAGAAGCTTTGGTGTTCGGTTCTTCTGATAATTTCATTTTGAAGGTCTTCTCCCAGGTCGTTGAAATAATCACTGTAACCGGCAACGCGAACGATCAGGTCACGGTAGTTTTCGGGGTGTTTCTGTGCATCTCTTAACGTTTCGGCCGACACCACATTGAATTGGATATGGTGGCCATCCATCCTGAAATAGCTTCTGATCAGGGAGGTTAGTTTTTGAATGCTCTTGTCATCTTCGAAAAACCCGGGTGAAAATTTCTGGTTCAGTAAGGTTCCGCCTGTCCGGATATGGTCGATCTTGGCTGCCGATTTTAAAACGGCGGTAGGGCCTTTTTGATCAGCTCCCTGGAAAGGGGAGATACCTTCTGACAGGGGTTGTCCCATTAGTCTGCCGTCCGGGGTTGCGCCGGTCACGCTCCCGAAATAGATGTGTGAGGTGGTCGGTAACATGTTGATTCGATGGATTCCCCCGATGGAAGTAGGTTTCCCGTTGACCGATTCATAGAAGATCTCGAAGACCGTCCGGGCGAGATCGTCGGCATAATCATCATCATTGCCGTACTTTGGTGTATTAAAAACCAGTTCAGCACGGAACTCTTCAAAATCAGAAAAATTCTGGTGGAGAGCCTGCAACATTCCTTTCATCCCGATGGTTTTGTTATCGAAGACATGATATCGCAAAGCCGTTAGTGAATCGGTCACGCTGCCCAGTCCGACCCCCTGGATATAGGTGGTGTTGTAACGGGCGCCTCCGGCATTGTAGTCTCTCCCGTTAGCGATGCAGTCATCAATGATCAGGGAAAGGAAAGGTACCGGGATGTTGTTGGCGAAGATCTTTTCGATCACGTTGTTACCGCGGATCTTGATGCCTGCGAAATGATCTACCTGTATCCTGAAAGCATTGATAAGTTCATCGAACGACTTGAATGTCAATGGATCTCCGGATTCCGGACCCATTTGTTTTTGGGTGCGGGGATCAAAACCGTTTTGTAAGGTAATTTCCAGTACCTTGGTTAGGTTGAAATAGCCACTGAGGATATAGGCTTCTGTACCGAAGGCCCCGGCCTCGACACATCCGCTGGCGCCGCCATTCCTTGCATCCTTGACATCTTTTCCTTGTCGCATCAACTCCTGCACGATGGCATCGGTATTGAAATAGGAGGGTTGCCCAAAGCCGGTCTTGGTGATCTGTAAAGCACGGTGAATGAAACGATCGGGATTTTTTTTGCTGATTTGCACCATGGAACTGGGTTGCAGCAAGCGCATCTCCTCGATCACATCGAGCAGGAGGTAAGAGAGTTCGTTGACTGCATCCGATCCGTCGGGGTTAACCCCTCCCAGATTGATCAATGCAAAATCTGTATAGGTGTTACTTTCCAGCGCAGTGACTCCGATTTTTGGCGGAGCCGGGTGGTTGTTGAACTTGATCCAGAAACTTTCAAGAAGTTCCTTTGCCTTTTCGGGAGTAAGGGTTCCTGATTCAATTTCCCTCACGTAGAAAGGATAAAGGTGTTGATCCAGCCGGCCCGGATTGAATGAATCCCAGGGATTGACCTCGGTGATCACGGCAAGGTGTACAAACCAGTAGTATTGAAGGGCTTCGTGAAAGGTGGAGGGAGCATGGGCCGGAACCTTACGGCAAATGGCAGCCAATCCTTTCAGTTCTTTTCTATGCTTTTTCAGGTCTGTAGCGGTACATTCAGTAATCCAGGGCAAATTATTCGGTGAGATCTGTTCAGCCAAAGTTTCCAGCAAATCTGCATAGCGGTTGGCAAACATGATCAGGGCTCCTGCTGCTATCTCCATCGCTTTGAGGGCTTCCTGCTTTTCGAAGGCCTGTGGGTCGTTCACAAAATCGAGGTGGTCGTATGATTCAAAGATATCATTGATGATATCGAGCATCCCTTTTTGATAGATCTTGTTCCCTGCAACAGTATGGCCCGGTCCGCGTTGTTCCTGGAATTCGGTGAAGATCCCTGCATTGTATGCGTCATGCCATTCAGCGGGCAATGCCCTCATGATCCGATCGCGGTTGCTTTTCCCCTGCCAGAAGGGAATGATTTTTTCGCGGTATATTTTCCGGGTTTCTTCATCTACTTTGAAGGAGACTTTGGGCCTTGAATCGAGAATATCCAGATCCTGCATCGAATGAACGGTGATCTCCGGGTAGGTCGATACTGCCTTAGGTGCCGGTCCGCGTTCCCCCACAATAAGTTCGCCTTCGTTGTAGCAGAGCGATTTATGAGTGAGGATGTACTGAAGGTTCAGAGCACGCATCACGGGGACGGATACTTCGCGATCCATTCCCGATTGGTAGAAATCGGTTACCAGCAGGGCCCGTTCAGCTGAGAGACAGTTCACAGCTTTGAGGCTTTGGTCTCTTAAATATTGAATACGATCTGTCATAAATTGTTTTTGATGGATCCTTTGCTGTTATGGCATTACTTTTCCCAGACGAAAGATCAAACCTCCGGTAAAACCAAAATTGACCAGTGTAGAGGTCAGTGTTACAGTACTGCCGCTTCCTCCGGGCCCGAAGTAAAACATGTAGCCAGCCCCCTGGACCGGCATGTAGAGCTGTGCTTGCAAACGGATGCCGATCCGTCTGGAGAAATAGATCTTGGCTCCGCCCTGGATTCCTACTGAGAAGAACCATTGGTCGTTGTAGTCACCCTTTGGCGCGGCAAGACAGCCACCCACATTGCCTCCGATAAAGGGAGATAACATTTTACTAACCCTGAAATTTTTGGTTCCCCCAACCTGGAAATAGTTGATGCTCAACGGCACCTCATTCATTGGGTAACCCGGGACATTGGCTTGCGCACGTGTATCGCTGCGGTTATAGATCAGATCGATGTCGATTGCCGGGTTGATGCCGATGTTGATCATTCCACCATATTGACCATTACCGTGGAAATAGACATTTCCGCTGGTAGCATACCATGTTGCAGGAAAAACATATCCACCAAAAGGAGTCACTTCCACTGTCTGGGAATGAAGGAACATTGGGATAAAGAGCGTAAAAAGGAAGGAAAAGTAGCGCTTTTTCATGGGTAGATTGGTTTGATTGATGGTTGATTGCAATTGAACCAGCGAAAATACTAAATTCCCCTAAAAAATGGGAGCAGTTTTATTCAGCGGTCAGCTTGAATATGATCGCGGGTTGCCGGGTCATCTCTTTTCTAAGCTGCCCGGACAAGAAAACCTCAATACGACCGTTGGCTTGATGAAAACTGACCGGTTGGTTCTTTCCCAGTAAGACCATTTTCAGTTTCCCCTCAGGTACAACCTCCAGTATGATTTTTTCCGGAAGTTCTGTTTCATCGGCATCGGGGAGATAGATGGCATAAATCGTTGCATGATTCCTGGCTGTGTAGGCGATCTTCCCCGATTGACAGGGTTCAACAGGATGGGTTTCATAGATGGCTTCTCCGTATTCCTTCAACCATTGACCCATCCCTGAGAGCCTTGAATAGATTTCCGGTTCAAATTCTCCATTACCGTCAGGTCCGATACCAAGCAACAAATTTCCTCCTTTGGCGACAATTTTTGCCAGTAATTGAACTAATTCCCGTGTGGTTTTGTATTGATCACCGGGTATCCATCCCCAGGCATTGCCCATGGTGATGCAACTTTCCCAGGGCACGTCCAAGGCTTTTTCCGGGATTTTTTGTTCCGGGGTGAGATAATTTTCATAATTCCCGCCTACCCAACGATCGACAATCAGTAATCCGGGTTGCTTTTCCCTTGCCCGGCGCACGATGGAAGGCATATCAATGGAGAGGTCATGAGGATAACGACAGTACTCAGCAATGTGCGGTGTGATGGATGACTGAGGGAGTACCCAACAGCCGTCCAACCACAGGATATCAAGTTTCCCGTACCCGGATGTGAGCTCGGCAATCTGATCCTGGGTATAATGGACGAACCGTTGCCATTTTTCAGGATAACGGGTGATGTCGTAATTGGGATTCCTGTCTTTAGGCGGATTAGCCGGCCACCAGAAATCGGGATGGGTCCAGTCGGGTTTGGAGAAATAAGCCCCGATGGCCAAACCCTCTTTTCTGAAAGCATCGAAAGAACGCTGTATAATATCCCGCCTGGGGTCTTTCGAGAAAGGGCACGCCGGATCGGTCACCTTAAAGTTGGTCAATTGCGTATCGAACAAACAGAACCCATCGTGATGCTTGGTCGTCATAATCACGTATCGCGCACCGGCCCCCTTGATAGCAGCCGCCCACCGCTCCGGATCGAATCCTGCCGGGTTGAAAACCCGTATGGTATTCCTGTATTGGTTCGCAAAAGTGTAATAATCGTTAAAACCCTTCCTTTCAACCCACTCTTCAGGGCACAACTCCCACGATTCGACCCGCCCAAGCTGTGAATAGAGACCCATGTGAATGATGATCCCGAATTTATAACCCTGCCACTTTTTCAGGTTTTCCATCACGGCAGGCTCATTCGGCCAGATATAGGCTGATGTGTCAGGTGTTTCTTTTACTGACAATATCCTTTTTAAACGGATATCAGTCGATGAACTCCCAACCATCAATAGGTAATCCCCCGGGGGGGTCACCGTTTTCATCTCCTGACCCGGAATTGACAACAGCTCCCTGGAAATTCTGAAAGTGATCTTTTTGCTTTCACCCGGTTCCAGGTGAATCCTTGTAAAACCCTTTAGCTCTTTCACGGGACGGGCCCATGGTGAAACAGCTCCGCGGATGTACAATTGAACTACCTCGTCACCCGCCAAGACCCCGGTGTTTTTTACATTGAAATGAAGAAAAGCCTCATCCTGATTACCTGTCAGGTGATTGGTCAAAGTATCCCCGCTGTATTTAAAAGTCGTATAACTCAAACCATATCCGAAAGGGAAAAGGGGAGCCCCCGTCATATCCCTGTAATCATCCGTCCGTCCGGTTGGAAGGTGATTGTAATAACACGGAAGTTGTCCTTCGCTCCTGGGATAAGTCAACGGCAGCCTTCCAGCCGGATTGAAATCACCTGCCAGTACTTGCGCTATCGCCCTCCCGCCCATCTCTCCCGGATACCAAACCTGAAGGATGGATGATACCTTGTCAAGCCAGTGGCTCATTGTTACAGCGCTGCCCCCGACCAGGATCACCACGACGGGTGTACCGGTGGCTGCCACAGCCTGGATCAGTGCTTCCTGATATCCGGGCAAATCCAGAGAGGCCCGGTCTCTGCCTTCACCCTCCTCCAGTCCGACTGCCACAATAGCAACATCACTCTGTTTGGCCAATGCTGCTGCCTGGCGAATCTCATCATCGTGACTGTCCTTAACCCCTGCATCCCATACCAACCGGATGGTTCCTGTACCAGTGGTTTCATAGAATTCTACCCTGATTTCATATTTTCGTCCCTTCTCCATTTGAACATTCACCATTGAAGCGGTCCATGAAACTTTCGAAGGCTTGTTGATCAACAATGAATCATCAAGGTACAGGCGGTAACCCTCATTGCCTTCGAGACCAATTTTCAGACGACCGGTGACAGGACCTGTAATTTTCCCGCTCCATTTTACAGAATACCAGTCAATGCTGACATTTGTATCGGGAGGATAAAGGGTCCATTTGAAATTGATTTCAGGATCGATCCTGGTCAATACCGGTAACCCGCTCCAGGTGATGTTGTTGAAATAGGTTGCAGTCAGCCCTTGTCCTGATTGAATTGCATCTTCAGGAGTCAGAAAAGTCGCAGGGATGATCTCCGTCGTACGGCTTTCTCTTTCGCAACCGGGAGCGTACCTGACCTCGACAGGAGCGGGAAATCTCTGAATAATCCCGTCAAGGATGGAAATCTTGTTTCCGGAGGGTGCACTGTAACCCCCGGTTCGTCCTTCCAGGGCATCCTTGCCGATCACTGCGACCCTTTTTGGCGGGTTTTGGATGGGGAGGAGGTGTTGATCGTTTTTCAGCAGGACAATGGATTTCAGGGCCGCTTCCAGGGCTATCCGGCCATGATCGGCCAGTTCCTTTTCCGACATTTTGTTTTCCTCAGCGGGATCGGGAGGATCAAACAAACCCAACTTGAATTTGGTCCGTAATACCCTTACTACGGCGCTGTCGATGATTGCTTCCGGGATCATTTCTTGCTGATAAGCAGGGAAAAAGAGGGAAGCATGGGTGTAATCAGTTTGTAACAGTACATCCTGTCCGGCCTGAAGCGCCTGGATGCCGGCATCGTTGTAACCGGTTGCAGTTTGATGCAAGAGATTGGCTCCTCCGGTTGCACCGGCATCGGAAATGATGATACCATTAAAATTCCATTCTCCTTTTAACTTCTTACGTAAAAGCCATTCGTTGGCTGAACAGGGTCGGCCATCGAGCGAATTGTAGGCAGTCATGACGGAACCTGCACCTCCCTTTTCAATGGCTGCTTTAAAAGGTGGAAAGCAGTAGTTCTCCAACCATCTTTCATTGCCCCAAACCGGGTAACTATCGCGACCACCCTCTCCGGCATTGGCTACAAAATGTTTCGGAGTGGCCACAATTCCTGCTTTTTCTATTTCCTGAACGCAAGCAACGCCCATCTCACTGCATAAATATGGATCTTCCCCGAAGGTTTCTTCGGTACGGCCCCACCTTGGATCCTGCGAAATGTTCAGAACCGGGGAGAGGAGTTGCCGGACCCCGAAAGCTCGGGCTTCTTTGGCAACGGAACGCGCTACCCGGTGCATAACCCCCGTGTCAAAAGTTGCAGCCAGCCCGATCGCCTGGGGAAAAACTGTGGCGCCCTCCCTGCAAAGTCCATGTAACCCCTCATCAAAAAAAATGGGTGGTATTCCCAGCCGTGTCTTACGGATGAAATAGCGGGTTATCTCCTTGCATTGATCCGCCGCATCCCCAGCCGTCTTCCGGAATATTTCCCATCGATCCGATTTCTCATTGACCTGTTTATCCTGAACAAGCGGCCTCATCAATCCATAAACCCCTTGCTGGTACTTTGAAAAATCATTGGTATAAGGAGCCGTAACCATGAACAATTGCCAAAATTTCTCTTCAGTTGTCATGAGCGACAACAGGTTCATCACCCGTTCATTCACGTTTCTATGGGAATCTTTGTAAAGGGTTGAATCGCCCTGGGATGGAAGATGGATATACTCCATATCAGGCGCAGCGGAAAGGAGTGGCGTAGCGAATAGTGAAGCAGAAAAGAAAGAACCTGCAAACAGGAAGAGGAGGAAAAGGTTTTTCATGTTTGAAAGATATACTATTTTTGCATTTCTGACAAAAGATAGTTTCATTCATTGTCTTTATCGGAAATGATAAAAGTTAGTAAGTCTTTTCTGAGACTTCACTTTTCAACCGGTTTACCCTCCGATGTGTATCGGTATTTCCAGCGTTTCAAATTCTTTTTTCAAGGGTAAAAGTTGATCCGCCGAAAGATCAGGCATCCCCTCCAGCAAGTTCGTCTTGCAAAACCTGCGATACTTCTTCCTTGCCATCGAGTGATAGGGGAGAAGGTCAATTTGCAGGATATTCTGTCTCCCCATTTGTGAATTGTGAAGCTTCTGGCGGTGAATAAGCGAATTGATGAATGCTTTCGTTTTAAAAATGTTTTCCTCCGTATCAGTGATCCCGGGAACGACCGGAAACCGTAATATGACCGCTTTCCCCGATGCTATAAGCGCTTCCAGATTCCTGAGGATTGACCGGTTGGAAACGCCGGTGTATTTGCGGTGCAGGGCTTCATCAGCCAACTTCAGATCGTACAGAAAGAGATCAGCAAGCCGGCTTACACGGTCAAAAGGAGTGGGGGAGGCATACCCGCTGGTATCAATGGCCGTATGCAATTTGTCCTGTTTGCACCGGATCAGCAACTCCTCCAGAAACGGCTCCTGCATCAGTGGCTCTCCTCCTGAAAAGGTGACGCCTCCATTCGATTCATCATAGAAGATACGGTCTCGCTCGATCACCGCCATCACCTCATTGACAGTCATAAAACTTCCGGTGGTTTCTGGTTTTTCAATCAAATTCCCGGAAAGCGATAGTTTCTTTACCGAAGTCTCAGTTTTAAAATCTTGGCTTTCAGGATTATGACACCACCAGCACGATAAAGGACAACCTTTGAAAAAGAGGGTGGTACGGATTCCCGGACCGTCATGGACGCAAAAACGCCTGATCTCAAAAACAAGTCCTTTAGTCACAATAGAACCTGATCATTTTGGAGATACCTTCACGGCAAGCGGGACAGAATCCCTTGGCTTCATTGCTTTTCATGCGGCAATCCATCATGGGGCTGTAGATTCCTTTCGAAAGGTATCCTCCTCCTTCAAACATCCCGATGGTATTGGCAAATTTCGGATCCCTGGGAGTAGGAACGGGGGTTTGGGGATCGATCATGCTTTTCCATTTGGAGGTGAAATTGACGTTGGTGGTGATGTTGGGCTCCCAGGGTTCAAAACGGAGGTTGTAAAAATCAGAATAAGTCACTTCCGACTGATAATATTCATCAGCTAAACCGGCAAAGGAATGGCCGAATTCATGAATGGCAACAAAGAGTGAATATTGGTGATCGACGGTGCTTTCGCAATAATGATTATAAAACCCGCCACCGCCGTAACGTTTGCTGTTGACCAGAACAAAAACGGCATCATAGGGTGCATTGGCAGCTGCATCATAGATCGCTTTGGTATCGAAAGTGGTGAGATAGCGGTCCATGTCGAAGGTGTAAAAGCTGCTGTGTATACTGGTATTTACAAAGATATCCTTGCCAGGAATGGTCACTCCTGCTTCATCAGAAGGAGCTTCCACCGTGTAGAAGTTAAATCTGTCAGCAAACTGACAATAGGGTTCCTGGGAAAGAATGTAATCGCTGATCCGGGCTGCGTCAGCCTTGAATTTATCCATATCGCCTGCGAGGTAGCCTTCGGCAATAAAAGCGATATCAACGTGGTTGGCCGGGTCACCCGCATCTTTATATTTAGTAACTTTCATGGGATGAATATTTTCCCTGTTAATAAAATAATCTGATGGGTTGATGAACCGTTCGAAAATTACTTCAAACTGGTTGGTGGTATATGACCTTTTCTCAATCACAAACCGGATGGTGTTTTTGGGAAAAGGCAGCACGGCAGTCATGGGAAAAGCCCTTTTCATCTTCTTTGCTTCATCGGTCCCTCTCCATTCCTGGAAAAGGGAACTGAATCCCCTTGTAAAGATCAGTTGCCGGCTGGCTGAATCATAAGCTGAATATCGGTAGGTGCCGTATCCAAAAGGATCGATGGTGTTGTGACGCGGCCCTCCCCAGAATGGTTCCTGTATCATCTCCCTGAAATAGGCTGTTTCTGTGGCCGAATCACCGGCAAGGAAATAATCGATCCTCAGGGTCTTCGGAACAAAAAACTGGTCGAAGAGGTTGGCTGCACCCTTACCAGATGCCACAGTCTGTGATTGGGCCACTAAGCCAGGAACAAGTGGTTGTGTTTGCTGGGAAAAAACCTGGAACGAAAAACATGACAAGATCCCTGCTGTCAAGGTGAAGAATGCAGTATATAGCTTCATATACAAGGAGTTAAAAAGTTTTACAAAATTTTTTAGAAGGGTACAAAGTTACCAACTTTATTTTGATTCATTGACATTCAGTTGTGCAACGATCATCCCTCCGAACATCAGCACACAACCCAGGATCATTTTCGGGGTCAAATCTTCCTGAAGGAGCAGCCAGCCTCCCAGAACGGCAAAAACCGATTCGAGGCTCAGGATGATGGCGGCATAGGACGGATGGGCATTTTGCTGGGCCACGACTTGCAAAGTGAAGGCTATACCAACGGATAACACACCGCCATACAGAAGGGTCCATGCCGCGTCTATCAAGGCATTCAGACTAACCGTTTCCCAACCGACAGCAACCAGCAAACTCAAAACAGAGCAAATCCCAAACTGGACCAGGGATGTTCTGACCGGATCCGTCCGTGGCGCAAGGTAACCTACCAACAGCACATGAAAAGTCCAGATGATAGCACAAATAAAGACATAGTAATCACCTTTGTTGATGGAAAAATGGTTGGTTACACTGATAAAATAGAGTCCGGCCAATGCCAATACCACACCGATCCAGATAGTGAAATGATTCCGATGACCAAGAAAAAGTCCGGCTACAGGTATCAGTACAACGTAAAAACCCGTAATAAAGCCGGCATTCCCTGCTGTCGTAAAGAGCAGCCCGTATTGTTGAAAAGAGACCCCTCCAAACAGCAGGATGCCTAACAAAAATTGTAAGCGAAAGATTTTTTTGTTCTCCCTGACAGGTAGAAGCTTGCGATCGATTCCATTTTTCTTTCTCCAGGCAATCACCGGAATCAAAACGAGAAAGCCAAGGGCAAACCGAATACCGGAAAAGGTGAATGGACCGACATACTCCATCCCTGCCCGCTGGGCAACAAAAGCAAATCCCCAGATGATAGCGGCCAGTAAAAGGATGAAGTCAGAACGGATCTTTTCGGTCAACATAGCTATGGTTTTCCCGGTTCCTATTCAATGGTGATCTCATCAACAAAAATCCACGCTTTATTCCCTTTGCCGGGATGCCAGTCGGGGCAAGTTTGCCGGTTTTCAGCCACCACCTTGATGTATCTTGTTTTAGATCCTTTAAGCTCCACGGTGAAATCTTTAATCACCGTCGCTTCCTCCTTCTCCGGTATATCATTGGTGACGGTGCCGGCAAGGGTGAATTCCTTTCCGTCAACAGATGTGTAAAAAGAGACTTGCGTCGGCATAAAGATCCATGCTCCCTGATGCTGGTAACAACCCAGTGCAAGTTTTTTCACAGGCTGTTCCGTTCCAAGATCAACAACAGCATCGACTCCTTCGCCCTGGTATCCCTGCCAACGGCCCGTTCTGAAATCATCCCCTCCGCGCATGAAATCGATCAAGGCCAGATCGCCACCTGCCGAATACTGTCCTTCGTAATGGCTGTTCAGGGTGATCTTCCTGTTTTCAGGGATCCGGAAAAACCGCGCTTCAATTGGAAAACTCTTCGGCATATCAGGCTTATAACCGATGGCCTTCAGGGTAGTAGTTTTCCGGAATTCAAAGGGACGCTGGTAGACCGATGATTTGAGGGTAGGTTCAGAACCATCGAGGGTGTATAGAATATAGGCGCTCTCGATCGGAGAGGAAAGGGCTACCAGGGTCGAATCTTTGAAGGTAGCCTGTCCAAGGTCGATGGAGGGTGCCGGGATGATCAGGTAATCGGCAATCCTGGATGGCGGAGCTGCATTCATTCCGATACCCCAGGCTTTGTTGGGCGTGGGTCCCATCGTGAAGGCGAGTTCCCCGCCCTCCATGATTTCTTCGTGAGTAATATAACAGCGCGAAAAAGGCTTGCCGTTAAGAGAAGCGGACTGGATATAAACATTGGCGTCACCCGCGAATTTGACCCTCACCGAAAAAGTCTTACCATTGCCTAAACGCATCGTCACATTGGGAAAAACCGGTGAGCCGATGGCGTATGTATTGGAAGCGGGTGTAACCGGGTAAAAACCCAGGGTGCTGAAAATATACCAGGCCGACATTTGCCCGCAATCTTCATTACCGATCAATCCATCCGGCTTATTGGTATAAAAATTACTACATATTCTGTCCACCAGCTCTTGCGTCTTCCAGGGTTGTCCGACATAATCATAAAGATAGGCCATGTGATGACTGGGCTCATTGCCATGGGCATATTGACCAATCAACCCGGTTATGTCCGATTGATCCCTGCCTGTGGTCCTCGAATCAGCAGAAAACAGCGCGTCCAGTTTCCTCGTAAAAGGTTCACGTCCTCCCATTAATGCCATCAAAACTTCAAGATCCTGCGGAACATAGAAAGAATATTGCCACGCGTTGGCCTCTGTGTAATTGAAATTGACCTCCGCCGGATCGAAAGGAGTGAACCATGTTTCATTCGACTTGGCCCGCATAAAACCGGTCATCTTGTCATACATGTATTTATAATACTGGGCACGCCTGATAAAGTCCTTGTAATCTGTCTGTTGTCCCATTGCCTGGGCCATCCGGGCAATGCACCAGTCATCGTAAGCATATTCAAGGGTTTTTGACACCGATTCGCCTTCTTTATCAGCAGGTATGTAACCTTTTGTTTGATAATATTTCAGACCAAGATGGGACTGGTTGGCGCTGTGTTTCATCGCCTGCAGGGCTTTCAGAGTATCGTAATTCTTGATCCCTTTCAGAAAAGCATCCGCTATCACTGAAACCGAGTGGTATCCGATCATGCATCCCGTTTCATTGGAAGAGAGCTCCCATACCGGAAGAATACCGCCTTCGTCATACTGCTTCAGGAAAGTTCTGATAAAATCATTGGTTCTCCCGGGTTCGATCAGGGTGTAAAGCGGGTTGGCAGCCCGGTAAGTATCCCACAGTGAAAAAACCGTGTAGTAGTCAAAACCCTCTGCAGTGTGGACTTTCATGTCCCTGCCCCTGTAACTGCCATCCACATCATTGTAAATGTTGGGCTGCAACATGGTGTGATACAGGGCAGTATAAAAATTGGTCAATTGCTCCTGTGTCCCTCCGGTGACTGTCAACACTCCCAGCTCTTCATTCCAACGATGAACGGCCTGCATCCTCACTGAATCGAATGCCCATCCGGGAAGTTCCGCGTCCATGTTCTTTCGGGCTCCTTCGATACTGACACCTGAAATGGCAACTTTTACCAGGATTTTTTCATTTTTTTCTGTCTTAAAATTAAAAAGAGCTTTCAGGTTAGTACCGGCAACCTCAGTGATTCCCTGCCTGATTTGGTCATCAACCACGAGGGTGCTTGTCGCAAAGGGTTTTGAGAAGCGAACAATAAAAAAGACCTTTTGATTTTCGGCCCACTCCTGTGAAAACCGAAAACCTTCTATTTCGTTGGGTGCGGTAATACGGATTTCCGATTCGAGTACCTTATCGCGGTGTTTGAGGTCCAGGACAATCCCTGCCTGGGTTGAAGCGGGAAAGGTGTACTGGTGCAACCCGGTCCGGGTGGTGGTAGTCAGCTCTGCTAAAACCGAAGGTTTCTGAAGAAAAACCCGGTAATAACCCGGAGATGCTTTTTCCTCTTCCTTCCTGAAAGAAGAAGCATAGCCGTAGTCCCATGTCTCAACCGCGCTGTTGACCGGCATCAGCAAGATATCACCGTAATCTGAACAGCCGGTACCGCTGAGATGGGTATGGCTGAACCCGTAGATAACAGAATCGGAATAGTGGTATCCCGAACAACCATCCCACCCCTCAAGCCGCGTATCGGGGCTTAACTGAACCATTCCAAACGGGACGGAAACACCGGGAAAAGTGTGACCGTGACCACCTGTTCCGATAAAAGGATTGACATAATCAACAGGTGTGATCAACGATTGTCCCTGTCCGGAAATACCGTAAAAAAACAGGAAGAATGAAACCAAGGTGATGAACTTTTTCATTTGTTAATGCTTTTATATTTTATGGTAACGGATAGCTATCATTCAGTGATTCAAAAGTGAAAAGACGCTCGGGATCAACAATTTCCAAAGGGGAAGAAAAATTGATCCTGTAAACACGATCCGGTAGCAAATCCAGATAGTTGTCTGAAAATTCACCGGCAAGAGTCGTGCTGATGTGAAGCCCTTTGACCAGTTTCCTCGATGTTAAAATCAGTTCCGCACCTTTTGTAGTCTTGCTACAATGGATCGTTATCTCCGGGCGTTCGAGCCGAAGGTTTTTGGGAGCAGAGAAAAAGAGAAGGGATGGATTTGTAAGCGTGTCGTCGGCAAACTGCGCAGAAAGCACTATCCTTGTTGTATCTGCACCTGCTAAAAATTCATCTTTCAGGGATTGATAAACCAGGGCAGTCTTTTCGGGGCCTGCAGTGGCTTGGAAACGAACCTCCCTGAGGAGGCGTCCGTCAAAAGCAATCAGTCTGACAATCATGTCTTTCGTGATAGGTTGGGCCAGATCAGAGGTGAGGTACAGTCTAACTACCCCGGTTTCCTCTGCAGGAATGATCAGTATTGGCTCAAACAACCGTTTTGCTTCATAGTACAAGGCTTTTTTGTTACCGTAATAATCAATGGATGACCATGATACGACAGGCCAACAATCGTTGAGCTGCCAATAGAGAGTCCCCATGCAGTCCGGTTTCCTTTTCCTGTGTGCCCGGATGGCGATCCGCATCCCGTCGGCTTGCAACAATTGGCTGACCAGGGTGTAAGATCGAAGGGTGGTCGGTTTTTGGTAATCCCTCATGAGATATTCATCAATGGTCTCAAAGCCGGTCGGGTGTTTCTGGTGGTTTTTCAGCACATCGGAACCCAACCGGCGATCTTCCGGCAGCGTCACCTTCTCCAGCGTAGTATAGTCAGGAAAACCCTGAAAGCCGTATTCCGACATAAATCTGCCGGTTTTTTTTTCATAGACTTCAAACGGCTCTTTTCCCCACCAAACGCCCCAGTAGTGCGAATCTCCCTCTCTCATGCTCAACGATCGCCCCCAGCCATGGAGAGGGGAAGATTCAATGTAAGGATGCCACGGGTCATAACGATCCAAAACCGCCGGGATCAGGCTGTCGAAGAGGGCGAGGTAATCATGATATACAGCCGTTGAGTCGGCTGGGGAGTATTTGTATTGTTGTTGCCAGCCCCAGTTTTTCCATCCTTCATCCACTTCATTGTTACCGCACCAAAGTGCGAGACAGGGGTGGTTTCGGAGCCGGATCAACTGATCCCTGACCTCTGCCGCGACATTATTAAAGAACGCGCTGTCACCGGGAAAAAGCGCACAGGCAAACATAAAATCCTGCCAGACAAGGATACCCTTCTCGTCGCAGAGGTCATAGAACTGCTCTTTTTCGTAAATACCGCCTCCCCAGATCCTGAGCATGTTCATGTGAGCCGTCCTTACCGCCTCGACTAAAGTTTCATAATCAGAATCGGTTACGCGTGGAAGAAAACTTTCCTGGGGAATGTAATTGGCTCCCTTGATAAAAACCGGTAACCCGTTGACTTTAAAATAAAACGACTGCCCGATGCTGTCGCGATCTTGTACCAGCTCAATGGTTCGTAACCCGATCCGTCGTTGCCCCTTTTCTATTATTTGATTTCCCCGGATAAGCTCCCAGGTGATCATATAAAGATGCGGTTCACCCATACCATTGGGCCACCAACGGATCGGATCGAGAATATTCAATTTGCAGGTTATCATGTTGTTTCCCCGAACAACCCTGAAAGCATGGGAGAAAACTTCACCTGAATCGGCACGAATCACCAGTCGCATCGAATCCTCTTTTTCAGCCTGAATGGTGAATTCACTTTTTATAGTGGCTTTTTGGTTGGTAATCTCCTCCTGTACCAGGTTCACCGAGGCAATTCTTGTCTCTTCCCAAAAACGAAGAAAGACCCGTTGCCAAATCCCGCAGGTAATAAAGACAGGCCCCCAGTCCCAGCCATATTGGTAGCCGGCTTTGCGGCCGACGACCCTCTCATCGCCCGGTAATTTCAAGGGCAACCGTGAATAACGTTCACTGTTCTTAGCCGCAGCCGGATGAAAAAGAACCCTGATGGTATTGATTCCCGGATGGCATTTTTTGTTGATCGCAGCACTCCATGTGCGAAACATGTTGTCGCTTTCAAACAAGAGGTTATCATTCAGATAAACGCTTGCATAGGTGTCCAATCCGTCGAAAACCAGTTCAATGTTTTGCTTGTCCGCAAGGGTATCATTCAGGAAGAACGCCTTTTGGTATTCCCAGGTCTCATCACCGATCCATTGCAATTGTTTTTCATTCTCGCCAAAAAAAGGGTCCGGAATCAAACCGTTGTATAAAAGATCGAGATGGACGACACCGGGAACTTTGGCCGGCAGCCATTGCCCGGTATTTGCCCTGCGGAATGACCATTCTCCATTCAAATCATGGGTCCGGACCTTTTGTGCCGGGGAGGGGATTGCAAGCAAAACCAGCAGCCAGAGCGGCAGTGTAAAGCGTTTCTTCAAAAGTCACCAGTTATGTCTGCAAAAGTAACCATTCGTGTCAAAGCGTGAAAATTTTGTTTACTTTAGTGACCTTTTAAACCGATCTCAATGATGGACAATAATGAACTTTTAGAACGTTTTTACGAACGATTTGGAGGGAGGGATCATGCACCGCGTCTTTTTTTTGCACCGGGCAGGGTAAACCTTATCGGGGAGCACACCGATTATAATGGAGGATTTGTTTTCCCCTGTGCTTTGCAATACGGCACTTACCTCGTTATCAGGCCTTCCGGGAGTGATATCCTCAGAATGGCTTCACTCAATTTCGATTATTCCTGCGAAATCAATACTGCTTCCATTTCAGAAAAACAATCCGATTTTTGGGTCAACTATCCATTGGGAGTACTTGATCAGTTCCTCCAATCGGGCTGTCCCATTCCGGGAATGGACATGCTTTTCGCAGGCGATATCCCCAATAATGCCGGACTTTCATCTTCCGCATCCATCGAGATGGTGACTGCTTATGCTATGACTGCATTATTTCAATTCACACAATTCTCCATGATGGACCTGGTCAAATTGTCTCAAAGGGCTGAAAACCAATTTGTCGGCGTGAATTGTGGGATCATGGATCAGTTCGCTGTCGGAATGGGACAAAAAGACCATGCTTTGTTCCTGAATTGTCAAACCCTGGAATACAAAGCGGTCCCTTTCTTACTCAGGGATTTCAGCCTGATCATTGGCAATACCAACAAAAAGAGAGGATTGGCCGATTCGAAATACAACGAAAGGGTGGTGGAATGTCAATTAGCTGTAACTTATCTGGATACTACGATGCACCTCTCTAAACTCGGAGATATCAGTTATATGCAGTTTTACAAAATCCAGGATCAGATTCCCGATGAAATCATCCGTAAGAGGGCTCGCCACGTGATCTCCGAAAACCAACGTGTTTTAAACGCGGTGAGCAGTCTCCTGAAGGGAGATCTGGCCCAGTTTGGTGCCCTGATGAATGCCTCGCACGAATCGTTGCGTGACAATTACGAAGTGACAGGGTTCGAGTTGGATACATTGGTCGAGGCGGCCTTGAAAATCAACGGGGTAATTGGCGCCCGGATGACCGGCGCCGGTTTTGGCGGATGCACGGTCAACCTGGTACGCAACAATGCTGTGGAAGAATTTATCAAAAAAACCAGCGAAGGTTACGAACGCAAAACAGGTATCCTGCCAACTTTTTACCATGCAGTGATTTCTGATGGTGTACGCGAGATCCTTGCCGATTGGTCATGAAAATGCTGTCAATCAATAAGCATTTATCTGTAAAACATTTTCTTAATTCTTTTTGGTATGGGACATAAGAATGGAAAATCAAAGGAAAAAAAGTTTGAAAAAAAACCAAACAATAATACTCAGGAAAGGGAAATAAAAAGCTCTATCCTCACCGATCATAGAGGATTGAAGGATCCTGAAGATGAAGGAAAAGACAAACTTCCCAGCCGTTTTTACGAGGAAGAGTTGGCTAAACTGCAGGTTGAGTTGGTTCGGCTTCAGGAGTGGATAAAATACAAGGGTTTGCGCGTGGTTGTCCTGTTTGAAGGCCGGGACGCGGCTGGAAAAGGGGGTGCCATCAAAAGGATCACAGAATCACTCAATCCCCGTGTTTGTCGCGTAGTGGCTTTGGGTGTTCCTACAGAAAAAGAGAAAACTCAATGGTATTTTCAGCGGTACACCTCGCATCTCCCGGCGGCCGGAGAAATGGTGCTCTTCGACCGGAGTTGGTACAACCGCGCGGGAGTTGAAAGGGTGATGGGCTTCTGTACCGATGCTGAATATTGGGATTTTCTGCGTTCCTGCCCCAATTTTGAAAACATGCTCATCCGCTCAGGGATCATCATGATTAAATACTGGTTTTCGGTGAGCGACAAGGAGCAGGAAAAACGTTTCCTGCAGAGGATCAACGACCCCACGCGCCGATGGAAAATCAGCCCGATGGATGTGGAATCACGTACAAAATGGATTGAATACTCCAAAGCCAAAGATGAGATGTTCGCTTATACCGATACCAAGCAATCACCATGGTACGTGGTGGAAGCAGATGACAAACGACGCGCAAGGCTGAACTGCATCAGTCACCTGCTTTCGCTGATACCCTATGAAGAGGTTCCCCGCGAACCCATCATCCTGCCTCCGCTGGAAAAAGACAAAGCTTATGTAAGGCCTCCTATGACCGAACAAACCTTCGTCCCCAATAAATACTGAAAGCTGACTTCCCTTCTATTTAAGGACCGAAAAATGGTAGCAGGTGGTTTCCTTGTAGGTCTCACCCGGCCGTAAAATAACTCCGGGGAAGGAAGGCTGGTTGGGTGAATCAGGAAAATGTTGCGTTTCCAGGCAAAAGCCGTAATGTTGATCATAACGTTTTCCGCCTTTTCCGATGAAAGATCCATCAAGAAAATTACCCGTGTAGAACTGAACTCCCGGCTGGGTGGTAAAGATCTCCAGTTGCCGTCCGCTTCGTGGGTCATAAACCTGGGCTGCAAGTGATAAAGTTCCCGGAGTTTTACGCAAAACATAGTTGTGATCATAGCCTCCTTTAACCATGGCAATTCGTGAGCCAATCGCTTCCGCATTGTTGAAATCCATGGCACTTCCCCGCACACCGGGCAAGTTTCCTGTCGGGATCAATTCTCCGTTCACCTCGGTGTAACGGTCTGCATAGATGTTCACATAATGGCCCAACACGCTGGTATCGGCTTCACTGAGGTTGAAATAAGAGTGGTTGCAGATGTTGATAGGGGTCGCTTTATCGGTGACGGCTTCTACCTGAAAAGTCAAAACATTATGATTATCGAGTGTATAAATGATTTTTACAGTGAGATTCCCCGGGTAACCCTCTTCCCCGTCTTTACTGAGATAGGTCAACAGCACTCCGGTACGGGTTGAATCCTTCAATACTTCCGCATTCCAAACTACTTTGTCAAAACCTTTGATTCCACCATGCAACGCGTTGTTCCCGTTGTTGACCGCGAGTTTGTAAGTCTTACCATCCAGTGTGAACCTGCCTTTGGCGATCCGGTTGGCATACCTTCCCACAATCGCTCCGAAGTAAGGAGAACCTTTCAGGTAACCGTCCAAGGAATCGTAACCCAAAACGATATCCCCTGAATGACCCTCTTTATCCGGCATCATGATCGAAGTCACAATGCCGCCGTAATTGGTGATTTTTACGGTCATCCCGTTCATATTGCGGAGGGTAAACAAATAAACAGGTTGGTTGTCGATGGTTCCGAAGGACTTTTTCATGATGGTCACTCTTACAGATTCATTATCCCAATCCATAACAGAATCCAACGAGGAAGAATCGCCAATTTTCACATTCACGGATCCCGGTTCATTGCAGGAAAATAAAGTACCCAGTACCATGACCAGGAGCAAGTATCGTTTGACCGATGCCATGTTTGTATGGATTGATTTACTTGCAAACCTAAGCAAATTTCCTTTTCTGAAAAAGTATTTTATCTGTTATCTCCTTCCGGTATCAGGATCAATGAATCGAATCCAGTCTGGTTTTTAGCTGGATGGCGCTCTTTTTGAATTGTTCCATAAGCAGAGGATTGACCGGGTTGGCTGCCGGGGATTCGAGTTTTAAGGGGTTGGTCGGTTTCCCGTTTTTGTAGACTCTGAAATCGAGATGAGCGCCTGTGGAGAGCCCGCTGCTTCCCACGTACCCGATCACCTCGCCTTGTTTGACCATTGATCCGGCTTTCAAACCCTTGGCATAGCCCGACAAATGGGCATAGGTGGAGGTATAGGTTGAATTGTGACGTACACTGATGAAACGGCCGTACCCTCCGTGCCAGCCCATTTCGTTGATCCTGCCATCGCCCAGAGCCACTACCGGTGTCCCGCGTGGTGCAGCATAATCTACCCCGAAATGAGGGCGTGCAATCCGCAGGATCGGGTGCATGCGCGAAGCGGTGAACCGCGAACTGATCCGAGAGAATTTCAAAGGAGCTTTTAAAAAAGAACGCCGCAGACTTTGCCCCTTCTCATCGAAATAATCTCCACCACCGGGTTGGTCGAAATAAAAGGCATAGAAATCTTTTCCATCGCTTGAGAACATTGCGGCGTGGATCTTGTCGATTCCCACCGGGGTATTATCGACGAACAACTCATCATAAATCACTTTAAAATGATCGCCTTTCTGTAAACTGTAAAAATCAACAGTCCAGGCAAAAATATCAGACAATCCCAACCCAAGGTTAACATCCAACCGTTTTTCCAGAAAACAATTCCACAGGGAACTGGTGATGGTCCCCTGTACCGTACGATTGAGCCGGGTCATCTTTTTCTGGTCCTTATAAACCTTTAGGGAATCTCTGACATCATAAACGACAAAATCGACGGAATTGATTTCATAGATAAAATAATGGAGTTTTGGAACCGAATCTTTGCCCATGATCTTTGCCCAGGCGTTCCCCGAGCGGATTTTCCTGACATCAAACACATTGCGGGTCTCACGGGCAATACGGTCGATCATTTGGGACGAAACATCGCTTTGAAGCAAGTCAGACAAATTTTGGTTTTCATGGACTGTTCCTTTCCTGATCACCCGTCCGTTTAATGGAATTTTATAAGCGATTTGTGGAGCCTGGATCCGTTTTTGAAGCGGTTGTTGTTGCATACCCGGAAGGACAAAAAAGACCATGATCAGGATAATCATCAGGACTACAAAGACAGCAGTCGCCGAAAAGATAAGCAGTGGTGAGGGTTTCATGAATGGGCGCAAGGGATCGAGGTTTTAAGAAATGCAGGAAAGTTGATTTTCAGTTGAATTTCAGATGGAGGACAACGATTTCCGGACGGTTGCCAATGCGGATGGGAGGTCCCCATGTGCCAAAACCGGAAGAAACATAGAAATGGGTGTTTCCAATTTTTTTATAACCCCGACTCAGTTCATAGATGGCTTTTGTGATATAATTGAAAGGCCATATTTGTCCATGGTGTGTATGGCCCGAAAGAGAAAGGTCAACCCCTTCGCTGGCCGTCTCTCCCAGGTTAAATGGTTGATGGTCCATTAAAATCACCGGTCTGGAAAAATCTGTTCCGTGCAACAGCTCTTTCAGCGATTTTCTTGGTTTCCCGGAAAACCGCAGTTTGTCCCGATCCTCTCTTCCGGCAAGGTAAAAGGTCCCTTCCGGCATGACCACCGTGTCACGTAACACAATGACTCCGTGGGCCTGAAGGTAATCGACAGCGGGTCCGGCCCCTCCGATGTATTCATGGTTTCCGGTCACGGCATAGACGCCAAGTTTAGAACGGATGGCACTCAACGATTTGCCCAAATCATTTTTTATGACGGGCACCAGGTCTTCATCCACAAGGTCGCCGGCAAAAAGAACAATATCGGGATTTAATGAATTGATGGTCTCCACCAACCGGGTGACTTTTCTTTTGGCGATCAGGGTACCCATGTGAATATCCGATGCGGCAACCACCGTCAGGGTTTTTAGCCCGGTTACCTTTTTATCGATTTTCAAATCGAGTTGCCTGACTGCCGGGATCCTTGCATTGAGGAAACCGTAAACGACCAGCAACGTCATGGCGCCAGTAACAATCAGAAAAACAACCATCTTTGTTTTAGCAATATCCGCAGTAAAGCAGGTCGGGTACCAGTGAAAGAGGTAATCAGACAACCGGCCAAGCTCAATCAGCAGGATGGCCAGTGAACCGTAAACCATAAATGCCATCCAGAAAGAGCCGATCCATGTCAATATTCCCGTCAGCTCACAGGGCCGGTAACGTTCAAGTATCCTTGCAAGGATAAAGGTCGAAGCCAGAAACCAAAAAAAGATAGTGAATCCGGTCCGGAGGGGACTTCCTTGGGGAAAAGCTTGCACTGCTTTTGAAAAAATTGCATAATTTATGAGTGCGAAGAAAAGGGTGACAATCGTGAAAAATATCAGGAAAAAACCTGTTTTCATAATCAAGACGAAGTGGATGATGCTGCAAAGATACATTTTACCTGCTATTATTTTTTTTTCTTACTTTTGGACAGTACGGCTCTTGAATTGACCCAGGGATGATTAAGACCTTCACTGTCACCCTCTTTTTGCTCTTCCTATCGACGGCAGGCTGGTCACAGTCCTCCTATCTGGTAACCCATTACACCAGCCAGATGTACGGCGCGGGGAGCCAGAACTGGTCAATCGCTACCGATAATCAGGGTTTCGTTTATACAGCCAACAATATGGGTTTGGTCCAATTCGATGGGACCCACTGGAAACGCTTCAGGATCCCTGATCAGACAATTATCCGGTCGGTGACAGTCGATGATGATCAACGGATCTACACGGGTTCTTTTGAAGATTTTGGATATTGGGAAAGCGATGGTTATGGCGAATTCAGCTACCATTCGCTGCGTCCGATGCTGAAAAATTTCTCCTTTCACAATGATGAAATATGGAAGATAGTCAGCCATCAGGGAAAAGTCTATTTCCAAAGTTTTTCAGCCCTTTTTGTATATGATCATCATACGGTCAAATCCATTCCGCTACCTACAACCATCATCTTTTTGCTAAAAGCCAGCGGACGACTTTTTATCCAGTCAACTGACGGTCATTTGTATGAACTGATCAATGACAAGTTGCGACGGCTTGAAACGCAAAACGTACTGGCAGGTACAGAGGTGAAAGCTATTCTTCCTTGGAAATCAGGTACTTTGTTAATCGGTACCTCCTCCAAAGGAGTTTTCGTTTATGATGGGAAAGAGATGAAGCCCTGGAATGTAGCTGCCAATGAATCCCTGAAAAAATTTCAAATCAATAACGGTATCCTTCTGGGTGATAAGCCTGTATTTGGTACCATTGTCAAGGGAATTTTCGTCTTGAATACCGACGGCGCGATTCTTCACCACCTGCATTATGGTAACGCGCTCCAGAACAACACCATCCTCTCCCTTTGTTCTGACCGGGACCATGGGATCTGGGCCGGTCTTGACAAGGGGCTTGACCGGATTTCTTTCGACAACCCACTGGATATCTACCACGATCCCGGGGAGCAATCAGGAGCTGTCTATACCGCCGCCTTGGATGGCACCACACTCTACCTTGGTACCAACCGCGGGGTTTTTACCTATCGGAAAAATGGACTCAACGACCGTTTTGTCAATACCGGGTTCCTTAACCAATCGCAGGGACAGGTATGGGAGCTGAAAAATATTGACGGGACCTTGTTTTGTGGCCATAACCGGGGGACTTTTATCATCAAAGGGAAAGAATTCAGGCAAATTTCGGACGTGACCGGTGGTTTCGCTGTCAAAAAATTCACCAACGACGGAGAAGAGTATCTCCTGCAAAGCACTTATTCGATGCTGGTCGTTTATAAAAAGAGAGCGGGAGCATGGAGCTATCTTAAAAAAGTGAAGGGTTTCATAGAACCATCAAGGTTCCTGGAGATCGACCACAATAACAC
>Ga0209098_1000680_pt1 | contig 36059 bp, 26 predicted proteins | sample AD_JPNHW1_MetaG_FD_184429 | JGI IMG/M metagenome (GOLD analysis project Ga0209098, IMG submission 184429) | Active sludge microbial communities of municipal wastewater-treating anaerobic digesters from Japan - AD_JPNHW1_MetaG (SPAdes) (version 2) | ecosystem: Engineered > Bioreactor > Anaerobic...
CTATCTATTAAAACAATAAACTTAAAATTAACGCACCAGCAGTGATTTCAGATAATTGTTGATAAAAACGTTTGAAGGATGGGAGGTTGTTCAAAGAGTAATCTTTATATTTGAATCTCATTTAATTCAAATTTGATGAAGGATTTTATTGTTTCGGCCAGAAAATACAGACCATCAACTTTTATATCAGTTGTTGGGCAGCAGTCGATTACAGCAACATTAAAAAATGCTATCCGAAATAATCAGATGGCACATGCATACCTGTTTTGTGGTCCAAGGGGAGTGGGAAAAACAACTTGCGCCCGCATTTTTGCCAAGACAATAAATTGTATGAACATTGGTTCTGATTTTGAGCCGTGCAATCAGTGTGAATCGTGTATGGCTTTCAATGAGAACCGGTCGTACAATATTCACGAACTAGATGCCGCGTCGAACAATTCGGTTGAAGATATTCGGGTACTGATCGATCAGGTGAGGGTTCCGCCTCAGCTCGGGAGATATAGCGTGTATATCATCGACGAAGTTCACATGCTTTCCTCACAAGCTTTTAATGCTTTTCTTAAAACGTTGGAAGAGCCGCCAAAGCATGCCATCTTCATTTTGGCTACAACGGAGAAACATAAAATTTTGCCAACTATTTTATCTCGTTGTCAGATATTCGATTTCAATCGGATTAAAATTTCCGACATCGTTAGCTATTTAAAATATGTTGCTGAAAATGAAACGATACAAATCGAAGAAAGTGGATTAAATGTTATCGCTCAAAAGGCTGATGGCGCTATGCGTGACGCTCTTTCGATCTTCGATCAAATTGTGAGTTTCTCGGGAAGAACCGTTACCTATCATGATGTTATATCAAATTTGAATGTTCTTGATTATGATTATTACTTTCAATTGACTGATAATTTTTTGAAAGGAAACATACCGGAAGTATTGCTTACATTTAATGAGATTCTCGATAATGGGTTTGACGGACATCATTTTATTACCGGATTGTGCAGTCATTTCCGTGATCTGCTCATGTGTAAGGATACCTCTACAATTCAGCTTCTTGAAGTAGGAGGCGATATTCAGGAAAAATATAAGGTACAGGCAATAGCTTGTGAGAGTGAATTTTTGCTTCGATCTCTCGATATTGCCACTCAGTGTGATTTAAATTATAAAAGCAGCCAGAATAAAAGGTTATTGATTGAACTGACCCTGATCAAGATCTCACAGGTAAATCAAAAAAAAAAGTAGAGGATGAAGATGAATGGTCTCTTGATAATTTGTTGATAGAACCAATTTTTAATATCGCATCACAACCGGCAAAAAGTGCAACGGCCACACCACCAGTTCAGCATGAACCTGTAACAAAGCAACCAACTATTTACAGAATAAAGAAGGAGGAAATAGGGACACCTTCTATCAGTATGGCTTTGTCTGGCAAATTTGAAAACAGCGTTGCAGAGAAAGTTAAAATCCCAGAGTCATATACTCGTGATACCAAGGATAGTGACCATCATTTTTCTGAAGAAGACTTACTGGCTGTTTGGCCAGAGTTTACAGAAAAGTTTTCAGATCAGGTTCATTTATACAATACTTTATCGGTTAAGCCAGTGTTACTTGATAATTACAAGGTTAAAATAACGGTGGAGAATTCTGTGCAGCAGGATCAAATCCGGTTATTAAAGCCAGAAATAATAGGCTTCTTAAGCCGTCGTTTAAGAAATAATCGGATTGATGTGAGTATCGAAATGGTTCAGGTTGTTCACGAAGAAAAAATATTTACCGATGAACAAAAGATGTTGTCCATGATGAAAAAAAATCCAGCACTTAAGAAGATGAAAACACTCTTTAATCTTGATTTTAACGGATAAAAGTTGGAATTTGATTATTAATTGAACCAACAATCTGTTCGTTCTGCTAAAACTAATGTTATGCTTAAAGAAAAAATTGAAAATGCTTATAATGATCAAATAAATAGAGAGTTGTATTCTTCGTATCTCTATTTATCAATGTGTGCCTATGTCCAGCGTTTAGGGTTGCCCGGAATGGCTAATTGGATGAAAGTGCAAGCGATGGAAGAGTTAACTCATGCCAATAAATTCTTTGATTATGTTCTTGAAAGAAATGGAAAAGTAATGTTGCGTGAAATTGAACAGGTACCGACCGAATTTGGTAATGTGATTGAAATATTCGCGAAAGTTCTTGAACATGAGGAATATATAAGTGAATCAATTAATAAGTTGGTTGACATTTCAATTGAAGTTGGTGACCATGCTTCGCGAAGCATGTTGATGTGGTTCGTTGATGAGCAGGTTGAAGAAGAGGCAAATGTAATCAACATTCTCGATCAGTTAAAGTTAGTCAAAGGAGAAGGACAAGGGCTATTCTTGATTGACAAGGATCTGGCTACAAGAATTTTTGTTGATTCAACAAAACAAACGAATGCCTAAACATCTTTTCGATTTTTAGTGAACAAATCGTAAAAAAGCATTTTGATTTCAATTTGATGAAAATGTTTTAAAATACACGTAAATTTAATATAAAATAAATTATTTGATATTTCTTCTGTTTTTCTTTGTTGAAAATGCTTAATAAAACGCTCTGTTTATAGATTCGCATTTCATTTAATCAACAAAAAAATGATATAGAAACATGTATTACTGCTTTTTATATGTAAAAAAAGTCAAATAAAGCCCCTGAGATTTTCATGAATTTGAAAAACCTAGGAGCGGTGAGGATATTTTAAATCCAGGATCGATTAAGATTCAAATAGGTATTTGCTTTAAAAATTTCAATTCAGAATTTCGATCTTATTTTTCCATTTCTTTTTCTAATTCATCTTCGCTCTTGCAAAATCAAAAAAATGAATTTGCCAGTGATCTTCTTTCTGCAAAAAAAGGAGCAATGAATTCACATTACGCAATAGTTTACAAGACTAAATAAAATTAGATCGCAAATGGTTTACTAATGTAAACATCAAGGAATCATTCAAATCACTTTCAGCAACAATAAAACCAATGAATTAAAGCTATAAAAATAGAATCAAAGAAATTATTTAAAGTACAATAAATCAGATTTATATAATAATCTGTTTTAAGTTATTATTTAAGTAAAAATTCAATTTTGTAAACTTTTCATCAATTCTATTCGTTTTTTCAATAATTATTGTATTTAACAACCAACATATCTGCATTTTACTGAAATTTACTTTAATTAAAGGTTAAAGATCAAATGAATTATTTATTAGATTGATTCAGCTTACTTTGGTGTGTTTATTGAGACTAAAAAATATTTATTGGTGGTTTACATTTGTATTTTGCTGATTAAATTTTATTTTATTACATTTGTAATTTGTTTATTATTGTTGATTTAGTTATGAAAGATCGAATATTGAAGATTTTGGAAGCTGAAAAGATGACTGCCGCAGAGTTTGCAGACAAATTGAATGTGCAGCGTTCAAGTGTATCACATATTTTAAATGGCAGAAATAATCCCGGTTATTCTTTTATACAAAAGATTTTAGAAGCTTTTCCCTCTTTAAATACACGATGGCTCTTAACTGGTGATGGTTTAATGTATGAAGGCTCCTCTAAATTATCTGAAAATAAAGAAATGTCGCTTGATCTATTCAAAATTCCTAAAACTGAAAACACAAAATCTGAGGTAAAAAATTTTGAATTAAACAATTCTTCTTCCACTAAAGAAAATCAACTTGTAAACTCGATTATTGAGTCTAAAAATCAGCCAACTAAAGACAAAGAAATCACTCGAATTGTATTTTTTTATACCGATCGTACTTTTGATACCTTTTATCCTGCTAATATTTTATAGTATATTTGGATCAAAATTTTGGTTCAAATGAATAAAAGCATAATTAAATTTGTTGTAAAAGAGAATATTAAGCTTAATTATAACAATTTTTTAATAACACTCCGCTCCGAAATTAAGATTGAAGGTATCATTCCTGGGCAATTCGTCAATGTTCAGATTCCAAATTCTCCAAAAACCTTTTTGCGTAGGCCTTTCTCCATTTTTGATGTTGATTATGAGGATAATACTATTTCATTGTTGATTAAGATTTTGGGGACTGGTTCTGGTAATCTTGTTCAGATAGAAAAAGGTGAAGAAGTTGATATTTTATTCCCTTTGGGTAATGGTTTTTCCATATCGGAAAGTGAAAAAAAAATATTGTTGGTTGGTGGCGGGGTCGGGATTGCGCCTTTGATGTTTTTAGCCAAAGAGTTAGCTCACGATCAAAAAGTAATTGATATTTTATTGGGTGCCCGATCGAAGGAGGATCATATCTTGGTGAATGAATTTTCCAATTATGGAAAGGTGTATTTAACAACCGATGATGGTTCGATGGGAGAGAAAGGTTTTGTTACTAATCATTCGATATTCAAATCAGACTATCAGTTTGATAAAGTATATTGTTGTGGTCCGGAACCGATGATGGTTTCAATAGCTCGCTTGGCGAGAGAAAGAGAAATTGAGTGTGAAGTCTCTCTCGAAAATATGATGGCCTGTGGTTTTGGAGTGTGCTTGTGTTGTGTTACTCCAACTAATCAGGGGAATAAGTGTGTATGTACTGAAGGACCTGTTTTTAATAGTAAAGATCTTCAATGGCAGATTTAAATGTAAAAATTCATAAGTTGAATCTAAAGAACCCGGTAATGACAGCTTCGGGAACTTTTGGTAATGGTGTTGAGTTTGATGATTTTATAGATGTGAACGCTTTAGGGGGAATTTTTTTAAAAGGAACAACACTAGAGAGGAGGGAGGGGAACAATTATCCCCGTATGGCTGAAGTAACTTCTGGTATGTTGAATGCGGTTGGGCTTCAGAACAAAGGCGTCGATTATTTCATCAAAGAAATATACCCTAAAGTTAAAAAGTATGATACAAATGTAATTGTTAATGTAAATGGTTCTTCTATATATGATTATGTCTCGTTGGCAAAATGTATAAATGAGCTCGACGGGATAAAAGCTATTGAATTGAATATCTCTTGTCCCAATGTAAAACAGGGAGGAATGGCTTTTGGAACCAATTGTGAGATGGCTAAGAAAGTTACATCAGAAGTCCGTAATGTGTATGATAAAACTTTGATAGTAAAGCTATCACCTAATGTAACGAGTATTATTGATATTGCGAAAGCCGTTGAAGATGGGGGGGCAGATGCTATTTCTTTGGTAAATACTTTTTTAGGTATGGCTATTGATGCAGAAAAGAGAAGGCCTGTTTTGTCTACAGTTACAGGAGGTTTTTCCGGGCCTGCCATTAAACCAATCGCGTTAAGAATGGTGTGGCAAGTAAGCCAGAATGTTAATTTGCCAGTTATTGGAATGGGAGGAATCATGACACCAACTGATGCCATTGAATTTTTAATAGCTGGAGCTTCTGCAATTCAGGTTGGAACAGCAAATTTTATTGATCCACAGGTTACTATAAAAATAATTGATGGGATAAACAATTATCTCGACAGACACAATTTCGGTTCAGTTAACGACATTATTGGTTGCTTACAATTGTAATCACAAAATTCACATTTGTATCCATGAAATCATCTGTTAAGTACATTATTCTAACTCTAATATTAGTTGCGGTTGTCTATCCATCTTTTTACCTGATAAGGAAGAAAAAAGAGACCAACCCAAGTATTTCTATAAACCAGAAATTGTCCAATGACCTGTCTGATTTTGAAAATTCAAAAATGATAGACGATCTGGTTGGTAATTTTATTCAACGGTATGAGCTTACGGGTGTTTCTGTTTCTATTGTCGACCAGGACAGACTGGTTTATTCTAAAGGATATGGTTTGGCTGATAAGTCAAAAAACATTAAAACAGCTCCTGGCAGTTTATTTCGGTTAGCCAGCGTTTCAAAACTTGTAACTGCTGTGGCAATAATGAAACTTGTTGAAGAGAAGAAAATTAGCCTCTATTCAAAGGTTTTTGGCAAAGATGGTATTATCAATGATGAAAAATATTTGGAAATTGCAGATTCCCGGCTTTGTGATATTACAATATTAAATTTATTAAACCACTCAGGAGGTTGGACTCAGCGTAATGGAGATCCAGCTTTTGAACCATTATTAATATCAAAATTGGTCAATGAGGTATCTCCGGCAACGATTGATACATATATTAAATTCGTTATAAGCAGAAGGCTACATTTTACACCTGGATCAAAGTTCAGTTATTCAAATATTGGATATATGTTTCTGGGAGAAGTGATTAAAAGAGTAACTGGTATGCCTTATGAAGATTATGTTCGTAATGAAGTATTGTTTCCGATGGGAATCTATGATATGCATTTAGCGAGAAACTTCTATGAAGAAAGATATCCTAATGAAGTCGCATATTATATCCCTAATCATGACAGTTTAGTATACTCATATAAGGGTGATTCTATGCTGGTTTCCAAGGTTTATGGGGGGAACGATGTCCGTTTATTAGGTTCTGCGGGAGGTTGGGTTGCTTCTTCTCCTGAATTAGCTATTTTAATGTCATCTATCGACAATCAAAAATATATGAAAGATTTTCTGTCAGAAGAAAGTATTGAACTCATGACGGGTAAACAGGATAAGTATTTAGGATGGAAACAGGAATATGAAAATGGTTGGTTACGTACAGGAAGCTTTGCCGGTACGGCAGCCGTTATGTACAAAGGCCCTGATGGATTGGATTGGGTTTTTCTAAGCAACACCAGTAGCTGGAAAGGTCCGACATTTTCACATGATATTTTTAGATTGATGAAAAAAATTACCATGAGTGTTTCAGCTTGGCCTCAAAGAGATCTTTTTACTAACTTCGCGAAAGAATCTCCCAATAGAAGTTTAACATTATAATTAATTATCTTTTAGTTGATTACTGAGTCGTAAATAGTTGATTATGAATAAGAAAAAAGTAATTGCCATTGTTGCACATGATAACAGAAAGCCAGATATGGTTGAATGGGTTGATTTTAACTGGAAGAATCTGGCTTCTCATGATTTAGTTTGCACCGGAACAACCGGTTCACTTGTCGAAAGTGTTATGTTGAGTAAGTGCCACGATAACGATGTTGTGCCACCATCAATTTTTAAACTAAAATCCGGACCGTTAGGAGGAGATCAACAATTAGGTGCATTAATATCAGAAAGTAAAGTAGATATTTTGATCTTTTTTTGGGATCCAATGCAACCACAGCCGCACGATGTTGATGTGAAAGCTCTGCTACGAATTTGTGCGTTGTATAATATTCCAACAGCAACAAATCGGTCGACTGCTGATTTTGTAATTTCAAGTTCGCTTTTCAATAAAGATTATAAACCCATTATTAAAGATTATTCTGATTATATAAAGCGTAATTTAGAGTTTTAATTACAGCGTAAATTCTTGATTAATAATAATTATTGGTTTGTCTTATAATTTATATTATGTTAAATAAGATGTGTAAAAATAAAAACCAGATTTAAAAATCTGGTTTTTATTAATTCTATTTAAGACTTTGAATCTTTTTATTGATATCAATGTACTTATCAGTCATTTGCAGACGATAGTATACCGTTTTGAGTGATTCAAGAATCGCCATTTCAGTAGGTTCAATTGAATAAGCTTTTTCAATATATGGTAATGACAATCTGAAATGTTCTTTAGCTTTTTCCATTGCAGCGTCATATTTTGCAGTTTCATTGGTAGGAAGCTGATTTGCCGTGTTAACCACTTCAACACCTCTATTATAGAAAATTACGCTCAAGTTATAGTATGGAGTGAATTGAGTGCTATCAATTGCAATGGATTTCTTATAGAGCTCTATTGCATCTTCAACTTTTCCCAATTTTTCCATCATAGCACCTTTAGCGGTATAAAGAGTAGCGTTATTGGGCTTGGTAGCAATGGCTAAATCGATATATTTTACTGCTTCATCAGATCTATTTTTGCTGATATAGAAATTTATAATTTCAACCAAAAGAGATTCATCATTGGGATATTTTGAATAACCTTCTTTTAAAATGTTCAACGATCCAAGTGTGTCACCTTTGGCTTGATATGATTGATAGACAAAATTATAACTTGATGGTCCATTATAATCATTCTGAGCAGCTTTAGTGAAATATTCAATTGATTTATCCCAGTTTTTTGCTTTAAATGCAGCTAAACCAGCATTATAAATAATTGCAGTATCAAGAATCTCTCCGGATGTTTTTTTCATTATAGGCAACTGGTTAATTGCCATATAAATTTCAAAACATTTTAGAGAGGCATCGAACCTTTGTTTCTCATAACTTGTTATAGCATAGTTTGATAAATCGGTCTGCAAGAAAGTTAAATCAATCACAATTGATTTGGAAAACTTGCTTGCTTCATCTAATTCAATTGCTTTTAGATAAGAATCGTAGGCTGAAAAAAGTGGCTCATCAACAATCCCTGTAATATCTTTTTTATACATTTCTTGGAGAATTTGTCCTTTTACTTCCCATGTTCTTGGCCAATTTATTGAATTTGCGCTTTTTTCATTAGCAGGATCAATCGCTTCTAAAATGGTTTTGTATGCCTTATCAATCTCCCCAGATTCTTTCAGGCTTTGAGCACTAGATACTTTTCCTTTTTGGGCAAAAGCTGTTGTAAAAACAACTAAAAAGGATAAAAGAGTAATTAACTTTTTCATACTTAATTTATTTTTTTTCAAATTTAATTAAATCAATTAATTATATACCAAATTAAAAAATTATTCTAAATCCTCGTTTTCAGAATTGTTATTTTTATAGCTCTCTTCTTCAAGATTTTCATCATTCAAGATAATCTCTTCATTCGAATTATTTTCATCTTCTTCCTGACTGACTCTTGCTACGGAAGCTATTTTCGAGTTTTCTTTCAAATTTATCAGTTTGACCCCCTGTGCAGTTCTTCCCATAAGCCTAATTGAGCTGATTGCTAGACGGATAGTCATTCCATCTTCTGTTAATATCATGAGATCATCACTGTCGGTTACGCTCTTAATGGCAACAAGTTTTCCTGTTTTTTCTGTAACATTAATTGTTTTGACTCCTTTTCCTCCCCTATTAGTGACTCTGTAATCTTCAATTTTGGATCTTTTGCCATATCCATTTTCAGATACCACCAAAACATTTTCAGATTCGTTTTCAACACATATCATGCCAATTACTTCGTCTCCTTCTTCAAGAGAAATCCCTCGGACACCAGAAGCTGTTCTACCAATGGCTCTTACAGTTGTTTCATTAAATCGGATTGCTTTTCCTGAACGAATAGCAAGCATTATTTCATTATTTCCATTGGTAAGTTTGGCTTCGAGAAGTTGATCTCCTTCCCTTATGGTAATGGCATTCACACCATTTTGTCGAGGACGGGAATATGCTTCCAATGATGTTTTTTTGATGATTCCATTTTTCGTACACAGAATAATATAATTATTATTAATATAGCTATTGTCATCGAGCGTAAGTACATTGATGTATGCCATCACCTTATCATCCTGTTCGATATTCAGAAGGTTTTGAATTGCACGCCCTTTGGATGTTCTCGATCCTTCAGGTATTTGATAGACCTTCTGCCAGAAGCACTTACCTTTTTCTGTGAAAAGAAGTAATGTGTTGTGCATGGTTGCCACAAACATGTGTTCCAGAAAATCTTCATCGCGGGTAGAGCCGCCCTTTGAACCTACCCCGCCCCTGCCCTGTGTTTTAAATTCGGACAGTGGAGTTCTTTTAATGTATCCTAAGTGAGAAATTGTGATGAACATGCTTTCATCGGCATAGAAATCTTCAGGATTGAATTCTTCGGCATTTGGAACAATTTCAGTGCGCCGGCCTTCTGGATATGCTGCTTTAATTTCGAGCAATTCATTTTTTATGATATCCATCCGGAGATTGATGTCAGCCAGAATTTCTTTTAAATGTTCAATTAGCTTTAATATTTCTTCGTATTCGGCATGCAATTTTTCTTGTTCCAAACCGGTGAGCTGTCTTAATCGCATTTCGACAATGGCTCTTGCCTGTAATTCAGAAAGGCTAAAACGTTCCATTAGCCGTTCGCGTGCTTCGTCCGAATTTGAAGAAGAACGGATAATTTTGATTACTTCATCAATATTATCACTGGCAATGATTAACCCTTCAAGGATATGAGCTCTTTTTTCTGCTTGTTCTAATTCAAATTGAGTACGGCGAGTTACAACATCATGACGGTGTTCGACAAAATATTTTATTAGTTGCCTTAAATTTAGTAATTTGGGGCGTCCCTTTACAAGACAGATATTATTAACACTAAAGGCGGATTGCAGAAGGGTTAACTTATATAGCTTATTGAGAACCACATTTGATATCTCATCTTTTTTGATATCGATCACAATGCGCATTCCGCTTCTATCCGACTCATCGTTTACATTAGAGATTCCCTCAATTTTCTTTTCATTAACAAGTTCTGCAATTCGTATAATCAATTCGGCTTTGTTAACCTGATATGGAATCTCAGTGATAATTATTTTTTCTCTACCAGTAGAAGTCGTTTCGATATGGGCTTTCCCTCTTATCACAATTCTTCCTCTGCCCGTTAAGTATGATTCTTTAACTCCTTGGTAGCCATAAATTATACCTCCGGTGGGGAAATCTGGAGCCTTAATAATATCGATCAGGTTTTCAATTTCTATGGTAGGATCGTCAATATAGGCGATAATTGCATCGATGGTATCTGGTAAATTATGTGGCGGCATATTGGTTGCCATACCAACCGCAATACCAGATGATCCATTTATCAACAAATTCGGAATTCTGGTTGGCAAAACGGTTGGTTCTTTCAGTGATTCATCGAAATTTGGTTGAAAATCCACTGTGTTTTTCTCGAGATCAGCCAACGTTTCTTCTGCGATTTTGGCAAGACGGGCTTCAGTATACCTCATCGCTGCCGGGCTATCGCCATCAACAGATCCAAAGTTACCTTGTCCGTCAACTAATGGATAGCGCAAGGACCATTCTTGTGCCATTCTTACCATTGTCATATAAACAGAAGAATCTCCATGTGGATGATATTTTCCTAAAACTTCACCAACAATTCTTGCGGATTTTTTGTAGGACTTTCCGGACGTGATACCCAGATCGTTCATTCCAAACAAAACCCTTCTGTGAACGGGTTTAAAGCCATCTCTTACATCTGGCAAAGCACGAGAAACAATAACAGACATCGAATAGTCGATGTAAGCAGACTTCATTTGTTCTTCGATGTTGATCTTAAATATTTTTTCGTTTTCAGACATTATATAAACCTTTCTTTACGCTTATCAAAAGCGGTTAAAAATACAAAAATACCAATATTTGAAATCTTTAACCGAATGCATTTGGTTAAAAAATTAACATAGATTGCGAATCTTTCAACAATCGATACTTTCTACTCCCAATGTGAATTATTCTATTTTGAAAATAGTGTATATTAGTGCTTCATTTTCGTAAAACTTATTAATTAGTTATGGATTCAAAATTTTCGCCAAAGATAAGAGATGTTTTGTCGTATAGTCGTGAGGAAGCAATTCGGATGGGAAATGATTATATTGGTTTGGAACACATATTTTTAGGAATATTGAGAGATGGAGAAGGTGTTGCGATTGATCTTCTCACCAATCTTAATATTGATTTTTACGATCTCAAAAAAACGATAGAGTTAGAAATAAAGGAAGATCAGGCTCTTGAGGCTGGGGCGTCAGTACAACTTTTAAAGGCCGCAGAAAAATCCTTGAAGCTTGTTTATCTGGAAGCGCGTTCAATGGGGTGCAGCACAATTAATACCGGCCATTTGCTGCTTGCTTTATTGAAGGACGATAAGGCTTTAATATCTAAGATTCTAAGTGATTTCAATGTTAGTTATTCGGTTATAAAGACTCAGCTAGAGGAATATAAGCGAAAACAAATTGAATCAAAATCGGATATGTCGAATGAAAATGATGATGATGCCGGCGACTTCTTTCAGCCCAAACCTCCTCAGGGAACTTCGTCTCAATCAGCTTCCGGAAAGTCGGATACACCTGTACTTGATAATTTTGGCATTGACATTACGAAAGCAGCAGAAGAAGGAAGCCTTGATCCAATTGTCGGCCGAGATAAGGAGATTGAAAGAATTGCACAAATTTTAAGTCGAAGAAAGAAAAATAATCCCATTCTGATTGGCGAACCCGGTGTAGGAAAATCAGCCATTGCAGAAGGGTTGGCTATTCGTATTATTGAAAAAAAGGTTTCGAGAGTTCTATTTGATAAAAGAGTTGTAGCTCTTGACCTTGCTTCTATTGTTGCTGGTACCAAATATAGGGGGCAGTTTGAAGAACGGATGAAAGCAATATTGAATGAACTGGCCAAAGTGAACAATGTCATTCTGTTTATCGATGAAATTCATACCATTGTTGGAGCAGGTGGGGCAACCGGATCGTTAGATGCGGCGAATATGCTGAAACCGGCTTTAGCGCGGGGAGATATTCAATGTATTGGTGCAACGACATTAGATGAGTATCGACAAAATATTGAAAAGGATGGAGCCCTGGAAAGAAGGTTTCAAAAAGTGCTGGTAGAGCCCACCTCGATAGATGAAACGATTCAGATTTTGAATAACATTAAAAGTAGGTACGAGGATCATCACAATGTAATTTATACACCTGAATCAATTTCTGCATGTGTTACATTAACAGCTCGTTATATTACCGACCGGCATCTGCCCGATAAAGCAATTGATGCACTTGATGAAGCTGGATCAAGGGTTCATATCGCCAATATTAATGTTCCTGAAAAGATTATCAAATTAGAAGAGAAAATTGAATCAACCAGGGAGGATAAAATTCAAGCCGTTAAAAGCCAGAATTTTGAATTGGCCGCTAGTTTCAGGGATAAAGAAAAGAACCTTTTGCAATTGCTTGAAAGAGAGAAAGACGATTGGGAAAGAGAATTAAATAATCACAGGGAAACCGTTACGGAAGAGAAAGTTGCGGAAGTTGTTGCGATGATGTCTGGTATACCAATCCAACGAGTTGCTCAAGCCGAAAGCAGGAAATTGCTTACGATGGATAAAGATTTAAAAGGTTCTGTTGTTGGCCAGGATCAAGCAATTGAAAAGATTGTGAAGGCGATCCAGCGAAACCGAGCAGGACTGAAAGATCCCAACAAGCCCATCGGCACTTTTATCTTTCTTGGGCCAACGGGTGTTGGAAAGACTCAGTTAGCAAAGGTCTTAGCTCAATATTTATTTGATTCAAGCGATGCGTTGATCAGGGTGGATATGAGCGAATATATGGAGAAATTTGCTGTTTCCAGATTAGTCGGAGCACCTCCGGGTTATATCGGATATGAGGAAGGCGGACAGCTTACAGAGAAAGTGAGAAGAAAACCTTATTCTGTAATTTTATTGGATGAAATCGAAAAGGCTCATCCTGATGTATTTCATTTGTTATTGCAGGTGATGGATGAAGGCAGATTGACCGACAGTTTAGGGCGAAGAATTGATTTTAAGAACACAATTATTATTATGACTTCAAATATTGGCTCACGTCAGTTATCTGATTTTGGCCGCGGTGTTGGGTTTACAACTTCATCAGATTCTTCCGATTCTGAAAACTCATCTTTTGTTATCCAAAAGGCTCTTAAAAAGGCTTTCGCTCCTGAATTTCTGAACAGGATTGATGATGTTGTGATGTTTAATCCATTGACCAAGCAAGATATCCATAAAATTATCGATATCGAATTGAGAGGATTGTATGAAAGGGTCAAGAACCTTAATTATCATCTGAAAATTTCTACGGCAGCCAAGGATTTCATTGCCAATAAAGGGTTTGATCCACAATTTGGAGCCCGACCATTAAAACGGGCAATCCAAAAATTGCTTGAGGATGAAATGGCTGAAGCGATATTGAAAACAGAAATAAAAGAAGGTGATACAATTTCTATCGGCTTTGATTCTAAAAGAGATAAAATCAGAATAAGTATTCAAAAGAGTAATAACTAGTTATTACTCTTTTGATGTTTTGGTGTAAATTTGAGATCAAGTATTGTTAAATCATCAACCGGAGGTGTTTTTCCTCTGAATTGTTCGATACTAGCCTTAATTTTTTCAATTACTTCGTTTGAATTTAGGAACCAAGTCCCTATCAGATTGTATTTCAGTACTTCGATGGAATATTTTAATCTATTTTCATCAATAGAATCGATCAAGCCGTCAGTATAGAGAAACACTTGATCATTTTTATTGAGGGTGATGGTCGATGACGAATATTTTCGTTCAGGATATATTCCTATCGGTATCCCATGTGTTTCACTCAATTCGATTACATTTCCATTGTTTGTTATTAAACAGGGAAAATTGTGGGCCGCATTGCAATAAACGAATTCTCCGGATTTAGTATTTAAAATGCCTATTAAAATTGTGACAAACATGTCACTTATGTTTTCTTCAATGAGTTTATTGTTAAGGATTTCTACAACTTGATTTACCTGAAGTTCTGGCTTGGTGATTGATCTTAGCAAGGTCAAGGTAAATATCATGAAAAGTGAGGCTGTGATCCCTTTTCCCGACACATCGGCTATTGTTACAAATAAGTGCTCATCATCGATCATGAAATAATCATAAATATCTCCTCCAATTTCAAAAAGCGGTTGGGAAAAAATACTTAATTCAAATTCTCCATGGACAAAATTTTGGGGATTTATTGTAGGTAAGATACTGTGCTGTAATTTTCTTGCTAATTTGAGGTCGTTTTCAAAATTAATTTTTGTCTTCTTGTTTTTATTATCCATCTTTTCAAGAAAAAGGATCTGTTTTTCAAGCTGGTCGATATAATTCCGGATATGTTCATAATCAGAATCTTCATCAGGGACATTGTTTTTTTTTAAAAGATCGTTGCCTTTAATCGACCAAACAATTTCATTGAAAGGTTGGGTTATATTTGAATTAATTTTTCGGAGAAGGATAATCGTCAGGATGTAAAACAGAAGAAAGCCAATCAGGATTATCAATATCAGGAGATTGATATTCGAAAATGTAATGCTAATTTGAAAGAAACATAAATTGAGTTCTTTTAATTCATTGTTTTTTAGCAATATAATATATGCAATGAGCATGAATGAGATCATTCCCAGAAAGCCCAAACTAAAGTATTTAATTTGGGCATTACTTAATCGAGAGGAAATATCCTTTTTTGTCATGTTTCAGGAAATCAATCGTAAAAAGTTATTTGACAAAATACAAAAAAGGGAATATAAAAGATAGCAAATTGGCAGAAAAACGAGTTAAATTTTAAATCTTCTCAAAATGCGAATTCAGAGCTATAGTGTTTCATCCATTGACGTGGGCCTTTAAAAAGTGTGGAGAAAGTCGCAACTTTTGATGCCTGTTTTAGAGCCAGTTCAAAATTGTTGTTTTTCAGGTAGAACCACGAAAATGCACCATGAAAAATATCACCGGCACCAAGCGAATCGATTGAATCGATATGGTCGACAGGGATTGAGTTAATTGATTTGTCTTCAGAATAGTAGATGCTTTTTTCACCTCTGGTAATCGCTATTTTATGAATCCCTTTGGAACGAAGAAAATCAAACACATCGGATATTTCTTTACATGCTGGTGGAAAAAATTGTTCCGAGCAGATGGCAATGTCTATATGTGGAAGCATCTCCGGGGAGGAAGGTTTCCAGCTACCTCCATCGTAAACAACCGGTATATTTTTTTCTCTGGCAGCTTCACAAACAGGGATTGCGATTTCAGGATAAAACCCATCAACAACTACGATGCCCAAATCATCCCAATTAATGTATTCGATCAAGTTATCAGGTACGGAAACTTGGCTAGGGAAGCTTGAAATGATGGATCGCTCACCGCTGTTGGTAGTTGTTATAACCGTTGCAATGACCGGATCTACATCGTTTTTTTCGACGATGTCGTGTAATTTAATGGAATATTTTTCATATTCGCCATAGACATAAGGTGTAAACGCATTACGACCAACGCAGGTAACAAAAGTTGTATTGCCTCCCAGAAAAGAAAAAGCAATGGCTGCATTTGCAGCAGGACCTCCAACATTAATATAAGGAGGTGCCGTTTTTATTTTTTGGTTGGAAGTTGGAAATTTATCAACAAAAAACTGTATATCAATGACATTTAATCCAACAAAGAGTGCATTTTTATTCATAAAAAACCCCGCTTTTTTTGCGGGGTTACAAATATAGGAAGTTGTATTAAGTATTCATAGCGCCACAAACATTAATAACCTGTCCGCTAACATACGAAGAGAGATCAGAAGCGAGGAAAAGGCAAACTTTGGCGACTTCGTCGGGTTCTCCTCCCCTTTTCATTGGAATGTTGGCTTCCCATGCTTTACGAACATCTTCGGGTAACTGTCCGGTCATTTCGGTGATAATGAATCCTGGAGCAATAGCATTGCAACGGATATTCCGTGTTCCGAATTCTTTTGCTGCCGATTTGGTAAAACCGATGATCCCGGCTTTTGATGATGAATAATTGATCTGGTTTGCATTACCGGAGACCCCTACAACCGAACTCATATTGATGATACTTCCGATACCTTGTTTCCACATGACTGGTTGCACTGCTTTAGTAAAATTGAATACCGATTTCAAATTGACAGCAATAACAGCATCCCACTGATCCTCGGTCATTCTTTTCAGTGCGCCATCTTTGGTTATTCCGGCGTTGTTTACTAAAACATCTACCCGGCCAAAATCTTTTACTATTTGATCAACAATGGTTTGTGTTTCATCAAATTTAGCGGCATTTGAAGCATAGCCTTTTACCTTTACGCCCAAAACTGCAATTTCGGCCTCCGTAGCTTTCATATTTTCATCTTCGAACAGGTCGGTAAAAGCTACATTACAACCTTCTTGTGCAAATCTCAGGGCAATTGCTTTTCCAATGCCTCGGGTTGCTCCGGTTATAATGGCCGTTTTTCCTTCAAGTAGTTTCATGATATTAATTGTTTTGAAATTTTGTGTTCCAAATGTAACAAAATATCGAAAACCTAAAATTTGGTTCCTGTCTTTTCAGCAATTCCCCCCTTTTTTGGGGATTTTTATTGGAATATTTAACCAATAAGCTCAAATTCTAAATAGCAAATTGTTGGCGAGAAATGCTCAGATTTATTTATTGTTTTTTTTGAAAAGATTTTCCAACCGATTTATCGCCGATGACCAGGATCGGTTAATTCTCAATGGACCATGTAGTTGTTGGAAAATAAATCCTTTGTGCTTCAGGTTGATCAATTCAACGGTTTTTCGTTTGGCGTCACGATTGGTGCTTTTTCTCCTTGAACCTTTACGTACTCGATAATAGAATCCGGTAATTGGAAGCCGAACCACCTCTCCCCCATTTTCCAGTAGTGAAATCCAGAATTCCCAATCTTCCCATCCCCAGGTCATGTGTTCGTCGTATCCACCGGTTTTTTCCCAGTCGGATTTGCGATACAGAGCCGAACAAAAAATCATGTTTTCCCTGGCCAATAATTTTGGAGAATAGGTTGGTAATTCCCATTTTCCAGAGCGTTCGCCAAAAAAGCTTGCTTCACAATACACCACTTTTGCATTTGGATTGAGATGGAACGCATTGACCGCATTTAAAATATAATCACTTGAAATTAAGTCGTCAGCATCAAGAGGAAGAATGAATTCTCCCGATGCTATTTTGATCCCATTATTTCTGGCTGCTGCTGGGCCTTTATTCTCCTGATAAAGGTATTGGATATTCTCATGTTTTGTTTTGAGTTTTAAGGCAACTTCTTCAGAGTTATCCAAAGACCCATCATTAATTATCACAATTTCAATATTCGGATAGCTTGATGCAACTATTGAAGCAATGGTTTCTTCCAGATAGGGAGCATGATTATACAGAGGAACGATTACGCTTACTTTTTGAGCTGTTTTCATGGAAACTAGTCATCATTAAATTGTTTCATTTTGCTGTTTCTCACCATTATCACCTGTGTGGGAGCCCCAGGTTTTCTTTTTCATCAAACGGAAGAGTCCTTTGAATATGCTGTTTGTATTTATAATTAAGTGGGTGAAAAAGATTTCCAAAGACCGTCCAGGGTAATGGGTATTGATTTTTTATAAACTTGCCCCAAAAATGTTCATTCTTTTTATCGTATGCACTTTTGGCCGGGCATTTTTTTAGATTTTCTCTGTTCTCATCGAGAAAACGATTGACATCGCAGAACAATTCTTCTGACAGCGGTGTTCCTGCGCGACCTATCCAGCGATTTGTTGCAACTAATTCAGACCAATGATCAGGCATCCAAACCCCATTTTTATCGGCTACTTTTGCCGAACCACCCTTGATTTCGGGTTTACCCACCAGATAAACATTCTGATCATCCAATTCTTTCCATGCAGGATTGTAATTGGTCATGATAGGCTTCACATCGTGCCAGCAACCACCATAATGATGAAGAAGATAAATTCGAAGATAGTCAGACTGATGTACAACACTTAAATAAGGGAATGTATCATGAAGCGGAAAACCTTCAACAATGAAACTCTGCAGATTTTTATTGGTTATCAAACAAATAGGTACTCCCATATAATCTCGCATCATTTCGATACTCCTTTGCCGGTTATCGTTCATTGGACCTCCTGCCCAGTAACACCAAACAATTTTGGGAACAGGATTATTTTTGATTATTGGAAGAATTTCCTCTTTTGTTTTTATAATGTCAGTTGGCTCCATTGTTATAACGTTAAGAATCTTTTTCTTCAAAAATAGTATATTAACAAAGACCTGTTCGAATCTTTTAAATAAAATCTGTCCTTAATTGTAAATCCACACAAGCTTTCTTTATTTTGCAACAAATAAGGTTATGTACGATCAGAATACAATATGTGCAGTGGCTACAGCCCCTGGTATGGGTGCAATTGCTACCATTCGTTTATCGGGATCTGATGCGATTGGTATTACCGATCGGCTATTCAAATCGCCGAAAGATGGAAAAACGTTGCGAAGTCAACCTGCGAACACGCTGCATTTTGGGCAGATCATTGATCAGTCGGAACTTGTGGATGAGGTTGTTATTGCTTTATTCAGAGCCCCACATTCGTTTACAGGAGAGGATGTTATCGAGATTTCATGCCATGGGTCTTCCTATATCCAGCAACGGATTTTGATGCTGTTAATCAAAGAAGGTGCACGGATGGCTCGTCCTGGGGAATATACCCAGCGGGCTTTTCTGAACGGGAAAATGGATTTGTCGCAAGCAGAAGCTGTTGCTGATTTAATTGCTTCACAGTCGGCCAGTGCTCATGCATTGGCGATGAAACAAATGAAAGGTGGGATTTCGAATGAACTCAAATTGCTTCGCAATGACCTTCTTTCCTTTATTTCATTAATTGAACTTGAACTGGATTTTAGTGAAGAAGATGTTGAGTTTGCCAACCGGGATTCACTTCTTCAACTAGTCCATAATATCAATCATTTAATCAATAGTTTGGTCGACTCTTTTCAATATGGGAATGCCATCAAAAATGGGATTCCGGTAGCAATTATTGGCGCTGCGAATGTGGGTAAATCTACTTTATTGAATTTTCTTCTCAGGGAAGAGCGGGCTATTGTTTCAGAAATTGCAGGTACTACACGTGATACAATTGAAGATGTGGTAACCATTGAGGGAATTCAGTTTCGCTTTATTGATACGGCTGGTATCCGGTCTACAACCGATTCAATTGAGTCAATGGGTATTGAGAGAACATTTGCTAAAATAGATCAGGCAAATATTGTTTTGATTTTGCTGGATGCAACCGATCTGGCGAGTTGTAATTTCTTTCTTGAGAATGAGATCCATGATCGGGTGCTTTCAAAAGAGTGTGCGATAATTATTAATAAGATCGATCTTGCCACCAACGATGATCTGGAAAAAATAGCTGAAGCTGCAAAAGGGTTTGGGTTTCCGCTGTTACCGATTTCAGTGAAAAGAAATATCCAGACCGATATATTAGTTGAATTTCTATTGAAATCGGTTCATAAAGAGAAGGTTCCGGAGAATGGCGTGATTGTTTCAAATGTAAGGCATTATGAAGCTCTGATGAAAGCAAACGAGGCCATTGTTAGGGTTATGGAAGGTTTGGATCACGGTATATCCGGTGATTTTATTTCGCAGGATATACGGGAATGTTTGTATTACCTGGGCGAGATTACGGGTGAAATAAGTACCGATGAGGTGTTGGGAAATATTTTTAAGAATTTTTGTATCGGAAAGTAAACCCTAATTAACAGTTATCACAAAAGAACTAAGAACAATTACAAAGCCTTTATTTATAGCCATTTTCAACACTGGAATATTAATCTTTGTAACTATTCAGTCACCCGGACTGTTGCCGCTAATGCAGCTTGTGGTTGTCTTGTTGACTTGATATCTTTCATACTTTTACCGCTACGCGGCTTTTAAATGAATCATTTGTACAAGAATTTTTCATGTCGTTTGGATGATACGGCTTTTGAATGCAAACAGCATGGTTGTGATAGTATGGTAATAAGGATAGAGTTGGGTACAATTTGTCTCGAATGGATCTTTAATCAAATACGAGTTAAGTACGAAATTACTACGAATTTGATACGAATTTGATACGACTTCCGGAGTGGCTTAAGAGGGTAAAAAAGGAGCGGATAAATGAGAAGATTTCATCACTAAAAGTCTCATAAATACCGATTTCAAATATAGTAAATTTTTTTTGTCTGTGTATTTGGCTATGATAAAAATTGTGATCTGTTTTTCTTGAACCATGACTTGCCAACGCTCATTTGGCACATTTGCAAGCCCCTACCCACAAGCCGATGCTTCAGCTTATAAAAGAGCCAAATTTTTGCCAACGCACCCAAGATTGATTACTTTTGTATAATGAAGAAGTTAAAAGAAAAATATAAAACACCTTCTGAATTTGCTGAGTTTCTCGGACTTGAATACGCATGCTCTACATCTGACAAACATAAAAAAGATAATGGACAATTTTTTACTCCCAAACAGATTGCTGATTTCATGGGAAATTTAGCAAGTCCGAAATCAAATAAAATTTCAATTCTTGACCCTGGTTGTGGAACAGGAATTTTGACTTGTTCATTAATCGAAAAACTGATTCAAAATTCGGATATAACTGAAATTGAATTGTCTCTATATGAGACTGATGAAAATGTTTTATCGGTTACTCAAAAAGTAATTGATTTTTTGACTTCATGGCTGGCAGAGAGAAATATTCAATTAAAATACCAAATCAACAGAGCGGATTTTGTAATTGAAAATTCAAAAGTATTCAATGTATCAACTTTGTTTGGATTTGAAACAGTGAACCAGTACGATTACATAATTTCTAATCCACCCTATTTTAAAATCTCTAAAACCGACAAACGGGCAATTGCTGTCAAAGAATTAGTATATGGACAACCAAATATTTATTCTTTGTTTATGGGCGTGGCTGCAAAATTATTGAAGCAAAACGGAGAATTAATTTTTATTACACCGAGAAGTTTTGCAGCGGGAAATTACTTTAAAGCTTTTAGACAATCTTTCTTCAACGATGTAAGTATCTCAAACATACACATCTTTGAGTCCCGAAATAAAATGTTCAAGAATGATAATGTTCTTCAGGAAAATATTATTCTTCGGGCAACTAAACAGTTAAATACAGAAATTAAAATCACTGTTTCTGAATGCGAAAAAGGTTTGAATAACCCAACAGAAAAAGTATTTAAAACCAGTTCATTAATTGATTTAAGATCAAAAGATAAGGTTTTATTTATTCCCTCAAACGATAAGGAAACAAGTACGATTGAAATTTTTAAGAAGTGGCAAAACACGCTGAATGACTTTAATATTCAAATATCTACAGGCCCCGTTGTTGCTTTTCGGTGTACAGAATTTTTAAAATCGGAAGGCACAATAAATGGTTTACTTTCTCCATTAATCTGGTTGCACAACATTAAAGAAATGGAATTTATTTATCCACTTCAAAAAGGGGAAAAACCAAGTCTAATTGTTAATTCTGAGGAATCAAGAAAAGTACTGCTAAAAAATAAAAACTATATTTTACTTCGCCGATTTAGTTCGAAAGATGATAAAAGTAGGCTGGTTTGTTGTCCATTTTTCTCATCGAATTTTGAAACTGAAATGGTTGGATTTGAAAACCATTTAAATTATATACATCGTCCAAACGGAGATTTATCAGAAAATGAAATATGGGGAATTTCGGCACTTTACAACAGTAGTTTGTTTGATACCTATTTCAGGACTTTTAATGGCAATACACAGGTTGGCGCAACTGAATTGAAACAAATTAAACTGCCACCATTAGATGATATAATTTTAATTGGTAGTAAAATAAAAGAATTTAATAATCCCGAAAAGCAGGATATTGATACAATTGTTAATGAAGTCCTTTTAGATAAACTTTATGTCAAAAATACAAGAAGCACAGATAATTTTGCGAGAGTTGGGGTTGCCTGATGCTCAACAAAATGAAATTTCTGGTTACACATTACTTGCTTTATGCAACATCAAAGAAAATGATAAGTGGTCAAAAGCTTTCAGACAAAGCCATGGCGTTTCCAAAGGAATAATGAATTTTATTTCTGAGAACTATCAAAAAGAATATGCTCCAAATACCAGAGAAACCTTTAGGAGACAAGTTCTCCACCAATTTGTACAAGCTGGAATTGCAGATTATAATCCTGATGTTCCTGATTTACCAGTAAACAGTCCTCGTGCACATTATGCAATTTCTGAGATTGCTCTTGAAACAATAAAATCTTACGGAACAAGAAATTGGGAAAGAACATTAGAAAACTTTACTTCTAAAATAGGAGCATTAAAGGAGAAATACAGCAAAGACCGTGAGATGTCCAGAGTTCCATTAAAACTTTCAGATGGTAGAGTCTTAATGTTATCACCAGGAAAACACAATGCGGTTCAGGCGGCTGTTGTTGAAGAGTTTGCTTCAAGATTTGCCCAAAGTTCAGCTTTACTTTATGTTGGGGACACAGAGAATAAGGATTTACATATTGATAAGGAAACACTTGAAAAGATTGGAATCCCGATTACGGAACACAGCAAGTTACCCGACATTGTGATTTATGATGAATCAAAGAATTGGCTGTATTTAATTGAGGCTGTAACGTCACATGGACCGATGACTCCAAAACGAATTGTTGAGTTGGAAGAATTTCTGAAACATTGTAAAGCTGGAAAGATTTACGTTTCTGCATTTCCCGACTTTTCAGAATTTAAAAAACATACGACAGAGATTGCATGGGATACCGAAGTCTGGATAATGGGATTTCCAGAACATATGATCCATTTTAACGGTGATAGATTTTTAGGGCCGAGATAAACTGCCAGCCCTTCGCAACCATACGCATTACTAAGTCGCTCAAAAAAGCCAGCCCACAAACCCAAACTCGTCAAAGAGTATGGTTGCCTCAACAATACTTCAGAGATTGTTAATCGAGAACAAAGTGATAGGTTATAATGCCAGACTGGAAAGCTGGTGCATCGGGGTTTTCGTTGAATTTTGTAGATAATGCAGCTTTTTTGGCCGCTTCCATTAATCCGGCATTTAATGAAGTTGAACCTTTTACGCCGGGTTTTGCGCTCGTTACAACCCCCGATTTATCAACGGTTATTTCAACCACTACAATACCTTCTTCATTACCCGGATAGGGAGGTTTAGGCAATGATCTGACTTTTCTTCCAGAAAGATTATATGAAATTCCAGTCCCTTTTCCATTTCCATTCCCATTTCCATTCCCGTTACCAGATCCGAGGCCATTGCCTGATCCATCTCCACCTCCCGCAACACCATCCGGTGAACCTTGGTTTCCTGGCCGGTATCCGGTGCCTTGTCCTTTGGAATTTGGATCAGTTCCCTTACCTGAAACCCCAAATACATTTTTCGCACGGGAATTAATTTGGTTGATCTTTTGTTGTTGTGCTACTTTTTGGAGACTATCCTGACGACGAACTTCTGCAACTCTGTTTATTTCTGCAATTCTTTCATCTTCAATTTGTTGTATGCTGTCTTTGATTCTTTTATCTTCCAGTTGTTGTTTCTTTCGATTTTGATCTTCTACTTTTCGTTGAGCATTAATGATCGCTGTTTTTTCAAAGTCTTGTGTAACAATCTTTTCTTGTGCATTCTCTGTTTTTTTTGCCGGAGAATGTTTTTTAACAGATGGAGCTGGGATTTCTTCTTGTTCTTGCACTTCGGCAGGAGCAGGTTCAGTCAAACCCATTCCTTCGTCTGTCAATCCAAAATCGATTAAAACTCCATCTTTGGAAGGTGTAGGAAATGGAAGAAAAAGTTCAAGGTTGCATAACAATACAACCAGCAAAAGATGCAGAAATACGGTCAGCAATAAACCCTCTCTATGTTTACTAAAATAATTCACCTGATTTTTCCTGGTCTAATTTTAGAATTATCCTCCTGAGTATCGTTCAAATTATAGCTTAAAACGTAAAACCAGAAGAAATATTTCATTTTTTTCCTGCTGCAAAATAAATAAAGAAAATTGAATCCCAATCAATCCGGTTTGTTTTTCAATTTCTCCTTGCCATCTTTGCTTTTTTTCTTTTTTAAAATTGCATCCCGATACTGCCTGAATAGCTCTTTCAGGGTGTTAAAATCTTCGCGATAGGTAAAACCAATTCCTTGGGTATAACGGGCATTATCGTATAATAAATCGTCGTTTGAATGGTTAAACACTTTAAACAGAAAACGTCCGTCGTTTGTGAGTTTTACCTTGATATCAAAATCGCCGATGATTTCACTGCTGTTTTTTGTATTTGTATTGCTCTTATTGGCTATGTTCCCATCAAGTATGACACGATTGTTGAGAATTTGCGTACTTAAGGCCAACTCAACCTGATCGTTAATTGTGTCATTTCCCGGACGATAATTAACCCCAACGTTCCATTCGTTGTTTATTTGTGATAACCAATTACTTAGCTGGTTTGAAATAAGCTCACTGGCCGTTGTTCCCACCAATTGTGTTCCTGTTTCTGTTGTAGCTTTTCCTGTGAAAAATTCGGGAGTATAAAAGTTCCCCAGCATTAATAACGAAATCATTTGCCTGTTTACATCTTCTTTGGTAGGCATTGTCCTCGAAAAGTCGTCCTTTCTTTCTTCGTCGGCGGTAGGAAATTCAATTTTAAAATCGATATTAGGGTGGATTAAGCTTTCCGTAAGTTGAATAATGCAATCGACAGGCCAGCGTTTATTGGGATCTTGTAAATTTTCGCCAGGGAAAAGGTTTGCAATCGATGTTTTTACTTTATAAACCGCGGTAAGGTCTACCTGGGCATTATAAGGATCCCCGGTCCACTTAATGGTTCCTCCCCTATTGATCAGGAACTTTTTATTTATGATGTTTTCCAGCGTGAAAAGGTATTCTCCTTTTTCCACCACGCATTCGCCATACATTTCAATGTTGTAGTATTTATCAATTTTCACCTGAAGATTGCCGTTTCCTTCCCCTTTGATGATATCGCCCATTTGAGAGTTAAATATGATCTGGGCTTTTGCATCCGGAGTTACCTCGACGTCGAAATTCATGGTCAAGCCGGAAGATACAGGTTGATATGTAATGGCTTTATTTTCAATTTTTTCCTCATTAACGAATTTAATGAAGTCGTATTTTTCCGCTTCTTCCTTGGTAACATAGGGAATGAAAATATTGGTTCCTTTTTCAGAACGGACATCTCCTTTCAAAAGTATTTCATTTTCTTTTCCAGTAATTGTAAAAACACCACTTCCGACAATCGTTCCATAAAAAGATTCATTATCTGCACTTGTAGTGTTCATCGCCAGAATTTTGTTTGAAGATATGGTCAGGTCATATTTCAGATTGTCAAAATTTTGATGAACAATGGAACCTTTCAGTATCCCTGTGTTTTTTAGTTCGTCTTCAACATGAATGGACGAGAATATCATTGAATCGCTATGGAAGTGTACCGGGTCAGAAAAGTAATAATGGGTACGAAGCGAAGAGATTCCGAGCCCAACTTTTGAATCTGGCTTTAATTCTCCATTGAAAGAGAGGTGGGAAAAGGGGCCCAGTATTCTTAACCGGCCGTTTATTCTGCCTTGAGAGTCATAGAATAAAAAAGGAAGCATCGCATCGAGGAACGAAATGGGGGCTTGAGCCAAGACGACGTTCATATCCAAATATTTGTTTTTGGGATCGATGCTCCCAAACCCGTCAACAACTGTTTGCTTTTTATCTTTTAGGCTGATGTAAGTTTCCAGTTTTTCGCTATCACTTTTCCAATTGCTCCGAACTTCAACGTCGCCAAATAATGCATTCTGAAATGCAAAATCCTTAATTGATAGATCCATATTCAATTTTAATTTTTCATACACATCGGCAATATTGATTTTTCCATTCACGATCCCGTTGAAATTGTTTAGGTTAAAAATGGGCGTAATCATGTTAATGTCAATATTTTGGATCTCTGCAGAGGCTATTGCTTTTTCATCTTTACTGATTTTACCATCAATCAAAATTCGTTGGTCTTTGTTTGCAACGGAGAAATTGGATACTTCGATGGTGGTCGAATCGATTTTGATAGTCGACGAAGCTAAATTCCACAGGGAGTCAGCTACATATATCTTTGATGAATCGATGTTTATCAGGATATGAGGGTATTTGGTGTCGCTTTTGGTAAAAGTTGTACTGGTTTTGATGGCTCCACTATACGTTTTTTCTTCGTTATTATTCCATATAAGGTTGACATCCAGTTGGTCATTTTTCCCTGTTGCTTCAATGAGTACGTTCGAAAGATCGGCATTTTTTGCCAAGTGAGTTTTCTCAGTTTTTACATGGCACAGAAAGGCATTGGGTTTCGCATCCATTTTAATTGTAACATTCTCTGCAATTTGAGAGGAATATTGCAACGAAGGAATGGTGGTTTCAAAACGGGCCGTTTGTTCGCCTGCATTATAAAAGCCTTCAATGTTGAACGGTGGTTTTAGCACTAATCCGGGAAAAAATACTCTGGTTATTGGATCAGGCGATTTAACAAGCACCTGAAAACTAAAGTTATTTTCTCCTCCTTCGCTGACACCTGCCTTCGATATGGAGGATGGTAAATAATGTTGATAGAATTTGATCAGCGAATTGGTTATGGTCATAAAACTGTATTGTCCACTGATTTTGGCATCGGCCCAGTCGCTTTTCAATGACAGATAGCTGGTATTTCCAGATTTTGTATTGTTTATGATCGCTTTTTGTAGTGCGAAAGAGTCGAATGAATTGCGATAGTTCAAACTATCAATTTCAAGAGAGCCGATCAGATTGTCGATGTTGTTTCCCTGAAAATTTGCATCGATAGAACATCCAATTTTAGAGATTTTGTCTTTAGATAAATTTAATTTGTATAGATCGGCATAATCAACGTTGGCAACAAATTTAAAAACAGGCAGTGCCGGAGAAAGATCCAGATTACCGAAGAATTTCAATTTCAAATTGGGGTCATTGATTGAAAGGTTTCCATCAAAAAGCTTATTTTTCAAATTTCCTTTGATGTCAATTTTCTGAAAACGATAGCGGTTAATGAAGATCGTGTCGACAATCCCATTAAAAGTCAGATTATAATTTGAATAGTCAATTGTACCATCTAGCTCTCCTTTCATCGATAGTTTTTCAATGTTTTCGGTCTTGATCAAAGCCCCGACGTTTAAATTTTGAGTACCAACATGGCCTTTAATTATTAACCCTTTATTTTCCCGAGGCTTAATAGAAACGTCACTTTCAATACTTCCTAAGTTACTGTAGGCGGTACCATAGGCAACAAAATCGTTTAAAAAGCCGGTAAAATTTCCTCTGTAACTGAACGTACCAACGTTATCGAGGAACTTTGGAAGTTTGGTTTTAACAACCTGAAGTTTTTCAGGCAAATTCAATTTTCGGAGTTCGTTCAGATTGGCATAAGACTCGAAAAGGTTAACAAAGATGTACGTGTTTTCAATGTCGGGAAGGCCATTCAGATAGAAATCACCGTTCAGATTGGTGATTTCACCAACTTTGGCTTTGACTCCTTTCCCTTTGATCTCACTGATTTTTCCATATAACCTTCCCGACATGCCAAAATCCAATCCTTCGCACGAATATTCTGGGAAAAGATAGGCCATATCCCGGTGATTCAGATTGAATTTGTTTACTAAAAGATCAATCTTGATGTCGTAAGGATTGTTGCTGCGGAAATATTTTTTTAAATCGATAGATAGTGAATCAACTTTTAATTTTGAATAAGCTGTTGCCCCAACTAACTTATTGATAATGTAAGTGCTGTCCTTATATTCAAACGACGTGGTAAGGCTTTTTATTTCAAATTCGTTTTTACTGCTCAGCCTTAGTTTCTTGATATCAAAAGAGTAATTGTCGGAGCTTGCTAGTTTTAGGTCATCTAAGATTAAGTCAATTTTGTGTATTTGAAGAAGTTTTTGAAATTCGGTCTTTAGTTGACGATCGGAATAGTTGAAACTTCCGTTCTTGAGCTCTACCCTAAAGCAATGAATATTCCACTTATTTTTATTTACATTGGTGGTGTCGTGAGATAAAAGAAAATCGAAATTAAAGTTTCCATCCTTGTCTCGATTGATTTTCAGGTTGGGTTTTATCAGAGCAATGGATTTAAAGTGAATGTTTTTTTCTTTAAAGGAGAGAGAATCTATACTGGCAATTAACTTTTGGGTATATAGCAATGTATCTTTTTGCTGATCGCTGATATATACATCGTTTAATACCAATTTTCGAAATAATATTAAATTAACCCTGCCAATAGAGACGTCAGCATCAATACTTTCCGAGATACCAGAAGTAAGTTTGGAGATAACAATCTGCTGGACATAGCGAGTTTGAAACGTAAAATACAATACAGCCAGCATCATCGAGACCAGCGCAACAGTGACTAAAATGATATTTAGGGTTTTTTTAATAATTTTGCCCTCCTGAAATTTGATTACACAAAATAACATATTTTGTGCCAAAAGAAGGGCACATCGAATGAAAATAACCATAAATATTGTATATGCTTCATAATAAAAAAATCATCATTCTTGGAATAGAATCTTCATGTGACGATACATCTGCTTCGGTTATTGAGAACGGAATTATCCGGTCAAATGTTATTTCGAGTCAAAAAGTACATGAAGCATACGGAGGTGTTGTTCCCGAGTTGGCATCCCGGGCACATCAACAAAATATTGTTCCGACTGTTGATTTGGCAATCAAACAATCCGGTGTATCGCGGGAAGAAATTGATGCGATTGCGTTTACCCGAGGTCCCGGACTTTTGGGTTCGCTTTTGGTTGGAACATCATTTGCGAAAGGCTTTTCACTGGCGTTGGATATACCAATGATTGATGTTAACCATTTGCAGGGGCATGTGCTGGCTCATTACATTAAAAAAGATGAGAATGATTTGGATAAACCCAAATTTCCCCATCTGTGTCTGCTCGTATCGGGGGGAAATTCGCAAATTATTATTGTGAGAGACTATCTCGACATGGAAATAATTGGTAAAACCATAGACGATGCTGCCGGCGAAGCTTTTGATAAATGTGGCAAGGTTATGGGATTGCCCTATCCCGCCGGGCCAATCATTGATCGTTTGGCGAAAGAAGGAGATCCGGAATCGGTTCCTTTGAGCAAACCCAAAATTTCAGGATTGGATTATAGTTTTAGTGGTTTGAAAACCAGTTTTTTATATCACATTCGGGACGAATTGAAAATGAACCCTAACTATATTGAAGACAATAAAACCAATTTATGTGCATCTCTTCAGAAAAACATCATCGATATTTTGATTGGGAAACTTGTTCGGGCAGCTAAAGAGACAGGTATCAATGAGGTTACTGTTGCCGGAGGTGTGTCTGCCAATTCCGGATTGAGGAATGAGTTGATGGTTCAGGCGAATAAAAGAAAGTGGAAGTTATTTCTACCTGAGCTAAGGTTTACCACCGATAATGCGGCAATGATTGCAATAACAGGATATTACAAATTATTGGCAGGCGATTATGCCGATCACAGCATGACCCCTTTTGCAAGAATGGTGATCGATGAATAATTTCGTTAGTCGATGAACGATCTGAAATCGAGATACTCTTCTTTCGGATTTGATTCAAACAGTTTTTTATCAGAGCAAACCAGAGTACGGGCAGGAAATTTATCCACAATTAGTTTATCGTGTGTTGCCATGAGAACTGTTTTTCCTTTGTCATTTATTTTTTTAAACAGTTCAATAATTTCGATCGACGTATCGTGATCAAGATTTCCGGTAGGTTCATCGGCCAGTACCAGATCCGGGTTGTTCAGTAAAGCCCGGGCAATTACTATTCGCTGTTGTTCTCCTCCGGAAAGTTGATGAGGCATTTTTTGTTTAAAATCTTTCATTCCAACATCATCCAAAATTTCGTCAATTCGTGCATTCATCAACTTTTCGTCAGTCCAACCAGTTGCACGCAGGACAAAATGCAGGTTTTTAAAGATGTTCCGGTCGGTAAGTAATTTAAAATCCTGAAAAATAACGCCAATTTTTCTTCTCAAAAAAGGTATTTCATTGGTTTTGATCGATTGCAGGTTGTACCCAACGACTTCCATTTTCCCGTTATACAATGGGATTTCAGCGTTCATGGTTTTTATCAGGCTTGTTTTGCCACTTCCAACTTTGCCAACTAAATAAACAAATTCACCTTTTTCTACTTGAAAACTAACATCTGAAAGTATTAGTTTTTCACGTTGGTAGATATCGGCATTGGCAACTGAAATTGAAAAATTATCTTCCATCGATTCCGAGATTAAAGATTACAAAGCTAAATTTTTTATTCAAAAAGGATACTATACCAACGAAATAAACAGTTTAATGTTGAGAACTCATTTTGATTGTAACAGAGTGTTTGGGATTAAATTCCTATTTTTAGCCTAATTTAATTCATAGTTGATTATGAGATACAACAAACTGTCATTTAGTGCATTATTTTTTCTTTGCGTTTTTTTCTTTCAGTTTCCAGGAGTGCATCTGGTAGCCCAGGAGCCTATTTCTGATGGGAAATTCGAAAAAGCAAAGGAGTTATATAATGCGTCAAATTATATTTCTGCCAAAAAGATCATCGATGAGGTTATCGAGGTTACTTCAGAGAATGATCCAATCCGTTTCGATTTGGATTATTACCGTTTGATGTGTTTCGTAAAGCGGAATGATCGTTTGGCTGAAAATGCAATTATTACTTATTTAACAGCCAATGAGGACAGTCCCTGGAAAAACCAATTGTGGTATGAACTATCTAAACTTCAGTTTCAAAACCGAAAATACAAAGTTGCCGTAAAAAGTTTTGAGAATGTTGATCCTTTGATTCTTCCCGATGTTGATATCAATGATTACAAATTCTATTATGGATACAGCAATTTTGAAGCTGGAAATTTGAAAAAAGCATCACAATATTTCTTTGATCTTAAAAAAGGAAATTCGATGTATGCTACTTCATCAACCTATTATTGGGGCTACATTAATTATCTTGAAGGCAAATATGAAACAGCATTACAGGAGTTTAAGAAACTGGAGAAAAATGCACAATTCGCTGGTTTTATTCCTTATTATACAATCCAGATTTACTATTTGCAGGAGAAGTATGATTTGGTAATTGAAATTGGCGAACCGTTAATCTCAGGTGCACCCGAGGATCAGCGGAGTGAGCTGAATAAAATTTTGGGCGATGCTTATTTTGAAACAGGGAAATACATTAGTGCCATAAAATATCTGAAAGACTATGACGGAGTAAAGGGAAAAAAGACTCGTGAAGATTTCTATAAACTTGGTTATTGTTACTACCAGATAGGCGAAAACCAGAAAGCGATTGATGCATTTGAAAACGTTACCGGTGAGGACGATGAGTTGTCGCAAAATGCTTATTATCATTTGGCCGATTGTAACCTGCGTTTGAAGAACAAGAAAAATGCACGTGTTGCATTTGAACAAGCCTCCAAGTCAAGTTTCAATCCATCAATTGAAGAAGATGCGTTGTTCAATTATGCAAAGCTTTCGTATGAATTATCATATTCTCCTTTCAATGAAACAATTAAAGCATTTGATCAATATATTGCAAAGTATCCTAATTCGGAAAGAAATGATGCAGCATTCGATTACCTGGTAAAAGTTTACATGACTACCCGTAATTATAAGGATGCGATTGCTTCAATTGAAAATATTAAGGTCAAATCACCTTCTATAAAAGAGGCATATCAACGTGTTACCTATTTTCGAGGGCTTGAACTTTTTAACGATGGTAATTACAATGGCGCCATGGCGATGTTTGCCAAATCACTTGAAAATTCAGTATACAATACATCATTTAAGGCATTGGCAATTTATTGGACAGCAGAATCATGCTATCGATTGGGGCAAAATCAAAAAGCAATCGATGGGTTTACCAAATTTCAGTCTACTCCCGGATCGTTTTCTTTACCCGAGTTTGGCACAGCCTATTACAATACCGGTTACTGTTATTTCAATATGAAAATGTATCAGGAGTCGCTAACCTCGTTTCGGAAATACCTTAATCAAAGCAAAACGACGCCTCAGTTAAAGGCTGACGCCAGTAACCGGACAGGCGATTGTTATTATTTGCTCCGTGATTATAAGGAAGCAATGAAATACTATGGATTATCGGCAAATCTGAACAGTTACGACACGGACTATGCCCTTTACCAACAAGCAGTTTGCCTGGGACTTGAAAAACAGAATGATGAAAAAATAAATAAACTTTTATCGTTGATTGAGAAATATCCTAATTCTTCTTATACCGATGATGCGTTGTTTGAATTGGGACGAACTTATGAGAAAAAGAAAGATTATTCATTAGCTATCAATAATTATAACAAGATACTGTCGTCGATGCCTCAAAGTGTATTTGCCCGTAAAGCAATGTTACAACAGGGGTTGATCTATTATAACAAAAGCGATTTTGAGAATTCTTTAAGGTATTATAAGCAAGTTGTTGAAGATTACCCTAAAACAGAAGAATCTGAGGCTGCTATGATGGGAATAAAAAACAACTATATCGAAATGAACAAGGTTGATGACTATTTCAATTACTCAAGTTCTACCGGGAATCAGCCGACGGTTACCTCTTCGGCTCAGGATTCAATCTATTATATGGCTTTGGAAAAGAAGTATATGGCAGGTGATAGCGGATCTGAATCGCAGCTTGAAGATTATTTGAACCGGTTTCCCAATGGCAGTTTCAGGTTAAATGTATCTTTTTATCTTGCTGAGGTTTATTATGGCAAAGGGCAGTTCTCAAAATCTCTTGAGTTATACCGGGAAGTTGTTTCGAGGCCAGATAACATTTTTACAGAACAAGCTTTGGTAAAAGCTTCTGAGTTAACGTATAATGCAAAGGAATATTCTGAGGCTCTTCGTTATTATCAGCGGCTGGACGTAATTTCGAGCAACAAATGGAATATCCTGAAATCGAAAGCGGGTATTATGCGTTGTTATGCAAAACTGGAAAACGATGAAAATGTGATCAATAGTTCGAACTCGTTGCTCAAAGCGGAAAACGTTACCGAGAATATGATCAGAGAGGCTAATTTTAATATTGCTTCTTCATACATGAAACTGTCTGAGCCAGATGAGGCATTAAAGTTTTATACCATTCTGGCTGCTGATACCAAAACTATTGAAGGGGCTGAGGCAAAGTACATGAAAGCAAAAATTTTGTTTGAAAAGAACAAGGTGGATGAATCGGAATCTGAAATTAACGATTTCATTAATAAGAACTCTCCGTATCAATTTTGGCTGGCAAAATCGTTTATTCTTTTGTCCGACATCTATCTGGCTAAAAAAGATCTTTTTCAGGCAAAATATACTCTTAGCAGTGTAATTGAGAACTATACAACAGCCAACGATGGAATTATTGATTCGGCAAAGACAAAGTATAGCGTAATCGAGTCGCTCGAAAATCAGAATGTATTGCAAAATAAGGTTGACACTGTACACTGAACGAATTAAAAATCAATTGACAATGAAAATAGAAATCAAAATAATAGCTACTGCATTTTTTACTTTTTCCGGATTATTTGCCTTTTCTCAGCAGCAGGATTCTGTAATGAATAAAGAGGTAGAAGTGATAAAGGCCTATCAGCCCAGTATCCCCGATGCCTTTAAAATTGTTTCTTCGCCAAAAATAAACGATACGGTAAAATACACACCGACGTTTGATTATAAAATCAAGTCCACATTGGTTCCTGTTCAGAAATCGATTCAAAACCTGCCTGTTGTTCAGTTGGGTAATCCGCCGAAGTACAAGAGCAATACCGGTTGGATAAAAGCCGGATTTGGCAATGCGTGGACCCCTTATGGCGAATTTGTTTTAAATACTTCGCCTTCTCGTTCGACCGATTTTGGGATCCGGTTTTATCATTTCTCTTCGGATCCTTCGGTTAAACTGAATAATGGAATCAAAGTCAAATCTCCATACTATAATGATCTTGCTTCATTCTTTGTCAAGAGTTACTTTAAAAAAGCTGTTCTGGATTGGAATCTTCAATATGAAAGAAACCAGTTCAATTATTATGGTTTTTCCGGAGATTCACTTCTTTACAGGGAAACCGAAAAGATTTCGACTACGTTGAATAAGAAACAGGTATTTAATAATGTTTCGGCTGGTGCTTGTTTGAATAACCTTGATTTGAAAGCTGATTTAAAGTACAATATATCATTATTGTATAATTATTTTTGGAATGCTACGGCACAAAAATCCCATCATGGTCAGTATAAGGGAACTTACACCATTGATAAAGATCAATTCGATTTTTTTATCCATTCGCAATTCGATTATTTTTATCAGGATAGTATCCAAAATGCCTATAAACAACTGTTTAATCATCAGTTTGTCTATGCTGGAATTAGCCCACAGATTGTATTTGACCGAAAATTATGGTACCTAAAAGCGGGATTGAACCTGTCGACGATTATCGATGATGACACTAGCGCCATATTCCATATTTCGCCGAAAATTTACTTTGCCTACTACCCTATCAAAGATATTTTGACACTGTTTGCCGGAACTGACGGAAATTTGAGAACCAATAACTATCAAATGATGACCCTCAAAAACCGGTATTTGAATTACAATACCGAAATTAAACCTTCTCAGGATGTGATTGAGTTATTTGGTGGTTTCAAAGGCAAATTTAGCCGGAATATCTCATTTTTATTCGACGTGGATTATACAATCAAAAGCGACGAACCTTTTTATTTTATGAATCAGACCAATTATCCACAAGCTTCGGATGAATTGTCAAATGTATTTATGGTCGATTATGACGATTTGAATGTTCTTCGGTTTGGTGGTAATCTTCGATATAGTAGTGAAAATGTGAATTTTTCACTAAAAGGAAACTATTATAATTATAAATCTGGCAATCAAACTCCGATTACTAATTTGCCAAATTTTGATGCGATGATGGAAAGTTCCTTTCAAATTACTTCTGCAATCAAAGGACGGTTGGATGCGACTTTCATTGGACCTCGCCAGGGTGAGATCAAAATGAAAACCTATGGTATCGATCCGGTAAGCGGGCTTTTGTCATCACCTGTTTTAACGAACCAGCTTGTTGATTTGAAAACCGTGGTGGCGGTTAATCTCGGAGCCGATTATTCCTATAACAATAAGCTGAAATTTTTCCTTGATATCAAGAATTTGATCAGTCAGAAATATGAAGAATGGCCAGGTTATAATGCCCAGGGAATTTTAATTATGGCAGGAGCTTCCTATACCTTTTAATTTAAACTTAAGTTGTTGAAAACTTTTGAATTTCACTCTTCGATTTCTTAGGTGTACCAACTAGTTTTTACTATATTTGGACACTGTTTAAAAAAGCAGTGGAATCTTTTGTAAAACACTGAAAATCAAGATTAAAATATTGTTTTTCATCTTGAAAAATCAATTTCGGGGTCGTCATGAACCATAAGTTTTTGATACATTCCTTAACCGATTTTTTTGTTTTGAAATTCGTCTTCAAAAGGATGGAAAGTTTTGTTTTGGTCAAATATTTAAGATA
>Ga0209098_1000682_pt1 | contig 36008 bp, 53 predicted proteins | sample AD_JPNHW1_MetaG_FD_184429 | JGI IMG/M metagenome (GOLD analysis project Ga0209098, IMG submission 184429) | Active sludge microbial communities of municipal wastewater-treating anaerobic digesters from Japan - AD_JPNHW1_MetaG (SPAdes) (version 2) | ecosystem: Engineered > Bioreactor > Anaerobic...
GTGGGTAGAGCGGCAGCCTGAAAAGTTGCGCGTCACTGGTTCGATTCCAGTCTTCGGCACCAATCACTAAGACATAGTCTTATAAAACGCAATAGTAGCTTCAAGGGTAGAGCGCAACCGCAAAGGCGAGGTTATAGGTTCGAGTCCTGTCTATTGTAGAAAATTTATGCCCGGAGAGCGCAGCTGGCGAAGCCATCCTCCTTACAAGTGGAAATTGTAGAGTTCGATTCTCTATCCGGGTACCATATTGGGTGATGATGCAGAGCGGCCTCTGTCCCTGTCTTGAAAACAGATGTATCGATGATGAGTCGGTAGGCGATCGACACGACCCCTCACCCGCCATAAATATAATATGTTCAGCGTATTTTTCAAACTTTATAACCGTCCTGGCACAAATGTTCCTGTAGGATTTCGTACAGGCCATACCGATATACCGTATAAAGTTTTGTTCAGGACGAAGGGCATAACGGTTGATAGAATCTTTATACCTGCTAGTGCTATAATAGAGTACAGCGGCATGTATCAAGGAGATATTAAGCCGGGATCAGAAGAATGTAGATTTCAAATGGGCAATCCGGACTACCAATATAAGTTGTATTTGGTAGCAGATAACATGTCAGAAGCCCAAGCAGCACATTTTTCAAAAACATTATCGGAGAAGCTTAGTTCTTCTCAATTATTCATGCGTGCTTAGTTAAATGGTATAATTATTGGTTGCCATCCAGTAGTCAGGAGTTCGATTCTCCTAGCCCGCACCAAGTTTCTAAAGGTTACATTCAGCAAACAAAACTAACTTTCAATTGGTGAAAAAAACTGTAACCTGAATTATCGCGTAGTGGCAGAGCGGCTAGAGCGCCTCCCTCATAAGGATGAATACACTGGTTCGAATCCAGTCTACGCGACCACAGAATTATTGACTCTCAGTGTTTATACTTAGTAAAATTGTGCGGTCGCAGCAATTTTGCTAAATACTTATACAACACACTGGGAAAATCATGTTAAAGCAAATTATTGAATTCATTAGAGACATTTTCAGATCACAAAGTATGTACGATAGCCTCGATGCATACATTACTGCTCATAATCCGCAGAACGCCGGCGATGTGGATCGCCTAGAAAAAGAATTCTATCAGCGCCGTTCGATTTCGGCATTTGAAAAATACTATTAATCTCACCGCTAATGGATTAGCGCCGTCGCTACGAACGATGGCTAGGGGGTTCGAATCCCTCCGGTGGGTCCATTTATATCTCCATCGTCTAGTGGCTATAGGACGCTTGCCCCTCAAGCAGGAAAGTCGGGTTCGAATCCCGATGGGGATGCCAAATCAGTTGGGAGTAAAGTCCGAAGTGGCCCGAGGCGTCTGCCTTTGAAGCAGAAATTTAGCTGGTTCGAGTCCAGCACTCCCTGCCAATTACAATGTGCCTATCGTCTATCGGTTTAGGACGACACCCTTTCACGGTGTAAAGCGGGGTTCGATTCCTTCTTGGGATTACAGAATATGGATGGCGGGCAGTGCGGCAAATGCAACACCCTGCTAAGGTGTAGGCTTGTGATGAACAGGCCGCTGGGTTCGACTCCCAGGCCATCCTCCAGAGATTATGATAGAATTTACAATAGACAAAGTATATCTAACGTCGTTGACAGTTAGGACTGAATATAAATCAAAGTTTGAGAACACCGAAGAAGGTCTTGTCGAAGCTTTGAAATATGCCGGTACCTGTTTTATGACAAGTTCAATTGATCATCCTGAGTTTACTAAACTTAGGGAACAGTTGGGCGCCGAGGGATACATTAGCATTCAGCGCGGTTGGTGGAACGGCGATGCTGTTCTTAAACCTTTTAAACTAAACGGTAAGAAGTTTAAGAAAGGTAATCAATTTCCGTCAGCTTGTGCTATTAAGTGGGTTCTGGAGCATTAAATGACAAGTAGAACTATCGATATTCATTGTGAAGCATGTAGAAAATATCTATTTTCGCTTCAGCCCAATGATAGTAAAGGTCTAGCAAAGGATTATTACTGTAAGGCTAAGACTTGCCAGATGCAGGCAACTGTAGATAAGCTAAAGAAAGAACCAGATGTCAAATGATACAGCGGACAAGATAAAGAATTATGTCGATCACATTGATGATCACATAGCAATGGCGCTTAACCTAGCACAACAGATGCAGGCAGTGGTCCTAGAGACCGAAGGCGACAGTGATTTGAACCGTAAATTGGCGTTTTACCTAATCCCGAACCTAACACATTGGGTCGCGGGAGCCCAGGCGGGCAATATGAAGGATTTAAAGGAAACATTAGCAAGGCGACTTGCTACTCAGGAGAGCAATATGTTACAATCGCAGCAAGGCGAAGGACACGACGTCCTAACTAAACCTTCGAAAACCTGACAAGGGGCTCGAAGCTTTAAGGTGAAGCATCGGACTTTTAATCCGATGAAGAGGGGTCAGTACCCTCCGGGCCTACCAATTTTACATTGGGGGCATGACGTAGTGGTAGCGTCTCTGGCTTTTACCCAGATGGCCACAGTTCGATTCTGTGTGCCCCTACCAAAATTTATATGTATAAGAATAGTAAGAAACAAGGCGATGCCGGATTAGGACAAGCAATAGCATATTTCACTAAACTGGGATATGAAGTTGCAATTCCGCTAACCGACAGTGCCGATTGGGATCTTATTGTTGAGATTGATAGTGCGTTGAAGAAGATACAGGTCAAGACAAGTTCTCAAATAAGAGAAGGCGTCGAGATTTTTCAGGCCGATGTTAAGGGTGGAAATAAAACTTCTTCAACAAAGAAGAGTATACAGGAACAAGATTGGGATTTAATATTTCTTCATCATCTTGTTACTGGAAAGCAGGCTCTTATTCCCAAAACTGCATTGACCACAAAAGGTCAAATTAATCTTGGGAATAAGTATCAGCAGTATTTCATTGGGGATGTAGTCCTGTATGGAGCAGGGGGAGACTGTAAATCTCTTGCCTAACGGCCCAGTTGGTTCGATTCCAGCTATCCCCACCAAGTTTCTAAAGAGTGCTTCCAGCAAACACAAAAATTTCAAAACCATTATCTTTGAAAAGAAAAAGCATTCTGAATATATTATGGACGACGAACTAAAACAACTTGTCAAAGAATTCTTCCGTATCTTAGATATTGTAGAAGAAACAGACGAAGGTAGAGAGTTTCGTCCTACCAACATTTATTCATCTAGGGCATTAGATGGAGCAAAGCTCAATACAGTGCTTTCTAAGATGAAAGAAATTGTAAAGGATTAATCATGGCACACAAGATAGCAATCATAACATCGAGAGATTTCTATTCAGGCGATTACGACGAAACTCATTCAAGTATCATCGAGAGCATCACTGAATGGGAAGAAGTAACCGACGACGAATATAAGACACTGCAATTTGCAGCACCGCGTCTAGGATTTACTATGCTCGAACAGCCGACTGAGCCAAAGAAATTCATTGCTAAGACCATCGCCGACTATAAGGCTATTGCTAAGGCAGAAGCAGAGCGTGCAGCAGCCGACAAGCTAGCACGAGAGGAAGCAGCTCTTCAGCGCAAGTTTAAGAAAGAATTAAAGGACAAGGCATCTAAGGAAAAGATGCTAGCAAAGCTTTCAGCAGAGCTTGGTGTCCAAATAGTTAAAGTCTAAGAAGCCAATCCGAGGGTTGGTGGTATGTCCGCGACTGTGAATCAAAGGGCCTGCTACATTATTAGACTATTTTGATTTTGATGTATAGGGTCATATGCAGCCTCGGGGCACCGAACTAGCTATTCGGAAAGCAATCGTTGCAAATTATGGAAAACCTTAGCCCGGCTAATCAACTACTGTGTTATTTGGGGGCATCTTGAATAACGCACGAGTTTCCAGGTGGAGTACACATAATGCCAGCTGTCGGAGTGTACGAAAGTTGATTATACATCATTTTGAATCTTTGATATAGAGTGGGGCAGAGTGTAATAGCTGCTGCATAAGATACCCATTACAGGAAGTCTACACGACATGAGAGTACGGAGGTAGCATCTTTCGTAACATGAGTCCAGGGTAGATAAGACCACTGCTATGGTCCTACCAAGGTAGATTCTATATCATACCCGCATAAAATCCGGCCGGCACTTATGCGGTTTTAACATTGCCCCTGTACGCTAATTGGTAGTGCGGACAGACTTAAAATCTGTTGGTTCCCGGTTCGAATCCGGGGAGGGGTACCAAATTTTCTAAAGAATTCTTCCAGCAACATCCTATGGATAAAATTGGTTCAACTCCAATACGCGCCTGTAACAGGGCGGGTTTAAAAGAATTCTGTTTTTACAATTGGGGATTCGCCAAGTGGTTAAGGCACCGGTCTTTGAAATCGGTATACGCAGGTTCGATCCCTGCATCCCCTGCCAGATAAATATGTTTTATGAACATATTAGATAATCATAGTCCGTATTATCTTACCTTTCAACATCAACAGTTTGACGAAATAGTTAGGCTTGCATCTTCTACTGAAGTTAATAACTGGGACAGGGTTACACCCTTTACTCACGAGTTGTTACCTGCAGATATTGCCGACAAAATAATTTCAATGGTTCCAAAATCAGAAGAACTGAAATTAATAAAGGGTCGCGCATCACTTTTTATTTCTAAGCCCGGGCTTTATTACAGAGCCCACAAGGATGGTTTGAGACTGAGATTTGGTATAAACTATCCTATTGTGATTAAAGATGCGTGCTGCGTAACCCGGTGGTATGACGATAGTGTGTCGCAACATTATGATACTAATTTATTGAAGAATGCATCGAGGGAGTTGGAAGGATTTGACCCAGCAAAACATACTCCTGTTCATGAAATAAGTATGAAAGACAATGCAGTGGTATTGTTTAATACAGAAATATATCACGACTGGTCGAACCAGAACTCAAATAATATTAGGGTAATTATGGCGCTAAGATCCTCTGACCCTAATATTACATATGATATGGCAAAAGAAATTCTATTCGGCTAACATAAAAATTCCATGCAGCTCATTGCTTTCGGGCAATGGGCTTTTTTTGTGACTTGAAAAAATCCGAGATAAATATGCATATTATGACAAATAAGATTTCGTTTATAGATTTTGAAACTATATTGCCTATTTGGAGAAATAAACTTTGGCCAGACAGAACATCCGTCATCGAAAGTCATAGTGCAATGATGATCACTCCCGGAATATACGATGCAGGTAATTTTAATTTACCTATATGGTATTATGGCTTTTACTTAGATGATATGTTGGTCGGTGTGAACAGCGTGCATGAATGCACCGATGGGCTAATAAGGAGTCGTGGATTCTGGGTCGACGACAATTATCGTGGCAGGGGAATAGGTACACAATTGCTTGCAAGCATCGTAAATGACATAAAAATGCACAAATTTAAAGGCATATGGTCATATCCCCGTAAGCAGGCGTGGTCAGTGTATGAGCGTGTAGGTTTTAGATCTATTTCCGACTGGGAAGAAAGTGAGACAGGCACGAATATGTATTGTTACATGGATTTACAATGACAGTTGATGTTTTAATTTTCACAGATTGTGCTTCGCGGGCATTTTTAAGAACAGCAGGTGCATATACGATCGCGACTGTGTTGAGAAAGAATGGCTACACCGTACAGGTTGTAGATTATTTCTTATTATCCGGTTTAGAAAGAGCTCTGGCAACGATTGATAAATTTGTAGGCGAGAACACTCTATTTGTTGGATTTGCAACCACATTTATGAATTTAAGTGGGGTGCATTTATCCGAGTCTGCAAAAAATGATAAAATGTTTTCATATCATGGATATGAGCGAACTGCATTCGTATTAGGTACAGCAGCATTATCGACTCGTGTACCTGTTTCTGATAATGAGATGGACCAGATAAGAGACAGAATCAAACTAAGAAATCCTAAAACAAAGCTGGTAATGGGCGGCACGAAAGCAGACAACAGAAGTCAGCCACAAATAGATACATTTATACTCGGGTATGCCGATAACTCAGTTATTGAGTATACGAAATTCCTTGAGGGGAAAAATCCTTTCTTTAGATACACATTAAATGAACATCATCAAATGATTGTTGACCACGACCTCGATGCATCTGGTTATGATTTTGTTCACTCAACTATCGAATATGACGAGAGCGATCTAATTAAACATAATGAGGTATTGTCATTAGAAATTGCACGCGGTTGCATTTTCAAATGCAAGTTTTGCAATTTTAGATTAACGGGAAAAAAGAAAAACGATTACATTAAAGATAAAGAGGTAATTTATTCTGAATTAATGAATAATTATGAAAGATTTGGCACAACAAAATATTCCTTTGCTGATGATACATATAATGAATCAGTACAGAAGTTAGAACACTTTGCTGAGGTATTTCAGAAGTTGCCCTTTAAACTAGAATTTGTTGCCTACCTAAGGCACGACCTTATTTGGCGTTATCCGGAGATGGCTGATATTCTTAGACAGAGCGGACTAAAGGTGGCGATGTTTGGAATCGAAACACTAAATCACGAAGCCGGTAAGATTATTGGTAAAGGATTGCCACCAGAGAAAACAACCGAGTTGTTGCATTGGTTGCGCAAAGAAAAGGGTTGGGCCGGTAATATCTTAATGAATTCGGGATTTATTGTTGGACTACCTACCGAGACGGAAGATACAGTAAATAAATGGACAGAAGAGCTTATGGATTTTAATTATCCGTTAGATTCTTTTCTAATAAATCCTCTAGGCATAACTCCGCGTTCTCCTAAATTATCAAAATCCGAATTTGATATAAATTACAAAGATTACGGATATTATTTTGATCCGAAGGTATCTGTGGGATGGATAAACGAACATTGGAGAATCGAGGATGTAAGAAGATTGTGTACAGTCATTGACAAATATGCTACAGAAATAGGTCGAATTAAATTATACGGATTTAGCACAATGACACTTCATAACTATGGCTATACATGGGATGATATACACAATTCTGTATCAGCCAATTATACAAACTCCATTTTCTACGAAACTGTAAAGCAGGCAGATTCATACTATAAAGAATTATTAAAATGAAAGAAGACTCAATTCTTACTCACCTTGGCAGGGTGCTAACGCAGCAAGAAGTAACTGATGCTATGACTTATATCAAGTCTAACCGATTACTTTTTGTCAATCGTCCTTACATGTGTGATGAACAGGTAGGTGGATATCCTCTTGCATATGTATGCCAAAAATCACAAGAACTTGATAGTATTATCAAGGCATTAGAACAGGCATTGTTATCAACAAGTCATTTAGACAATACACGAATTATCGAGCGTGGCATCGGTATTTCGCCTGAGGATTTATCTTTTGATAATGTTGTTGATAGTAAAGAGATAGCACTGCTATCTAAACAGGTAAGAATCCCGCTATCGGGGATTTCAAAAATTAATGATGAACTGTTGGGACTAGGGCTTGCTTATATTGTTGATACTGTAAGCGGGTATAGTTTCTCAGCGAGTAAAGATTCAACTCATTTGGTATTTAACTTCCTCAGTAACGATGAAGTAAGAAAACCGTGGGAACTATGGAAGAATAGAGAATTATGACTGTAGATGTAATTATATTTTCTGATTGCTCTTCTGAAGCATCTATTAGATATGCAGGCGCATATACAATAGCATCTTCATTGCGCGAGGCCGGCTTCACTGTTCAGGTAGTTGATTATTTTCTGCTTACGGGATTAGAAAAAGCATATAAGATTATTGATAAATTTCTGGGTGAGAATACATTGTTTGTCGGGTTTTCTACAACATTTATGAATGTCTCGTGGGAGCATAAAAAGGCACACCAGACAGATCCGTCGATGTTTAGATTTGACAATTTTACACAGATGCAATTGGGTGCATCAACCCATAACGGTTATTCATACGGTGTGCCGATATCCGAAGATGAAATGCTTCAGATTCAGCAGTATATCAAGAATAAGAATTCTAAGACAAAACTTGTTCTCGGCGGAACAAAAGCAGATTTTACTTATCAGAAATATATTGATACATTTATCCTGGGATACGCAGATAAATCGGCAGTCGAATATGCAAAATTTCTACAAGGAAAAAATCCGTTCTTTAGGTATAGAATAAATGATAAATTGCAAATGGTCGTTGATTATGACATTGATGCCAAGTCTCACGATTTTGTCAATTCTCGTATTGAGTATGACTCTAGCGACCTTGCACGCCCAGACGAACCTTTGCCGATTGAAATTTCAAGAGGATGTATTTTTAAATGTAAATTCTGTAATTTTAGAATGATTGGCAAGAAGAAAAACGATTACATTAAAGACAAGGAAGTAATATATTCTGCGCTAATGAGTAACTATGAAAAGTTCGGTACAACAAAGTATTCTATCACTGACGATACATGGAATGAATCTGTCGGTAAGCTCGAGATGTTTGCGGAAGTATGCCAACGATTGCCTTTTAAGATAGAATATGTTTCTTATCTAAGGCTTGACTTAATATGGCGTTATCCGGAGATGGCCGACCTCCTGAGAGAGACAGGGCTTAAAGCAACAGCATTTGGAATCGAAACACTAAATCACGAAGCTGGTAAAATTATCGGCAAGGGATTGCATCCAGAGAAAGTCAGGGAAACACTTCATACTCTTAGAGATAGCAAAGGTTGGAGAAATAATATTCTAATGTTCTCTGGATTCATCGTTGGCCTGCCTACAGAAACAAGAGACACTGTAAATAAGTGGGTAGAAGAATTAATGGACTTTAATTATCCGTTAGATGCATTTCAGTTAAATGCTTTATTTTTAGGAAACAATAAACATAAATCCGAATTTGATTTGAATTATAAGGATTATGGTTATTGGTATGATAAGAAAGTTTCTACTGGCTGGATCAATGAGCATTGGCGTGTGGAAGATGCGGGCGAGTTATCTTCAAATATGCACAATTATGGACTTAGCATTGGCCGACTAAAAGCAAATGGATTCTATTCTATGATTATGCAAAATTACGGATTTACATGGGAAGATGTACACAACACATCAATGGTCGGATATGGATCTTTATTTCAGAAGACTCTTACACATGCCAACACATACCATGAGAGATTGTTGAACGAAGTATGAATTACACCTTTAGTCCGTTCTCGGTTGATTACGGAAATATCGCAGAACCTGTGCTAGATTTTAAATCGGAATGCGTGAGGGCTGTACAATTAGCTCAGTCTAAAAATAAGTATAATTTTCCGTTAGTTGTTATGATGAGCGGTGGTATAGATAGTGAATTGATAGCACAATCATTGTTAATAGCCGGTGTTGAATTTAAGTGTGTTATTGGTAAACTAATGACACGGTTATCGGATAACGATATAGTATTCAATGAGCACGATTATCAATATGCTGTTAGATGGTGTAATGCAAATAACATAGAAGTGATCTATTGCGAAATAGATATATTCAAAGAAAATAGACTGCTGTGCGATTATGCACTATACTCAAAGGGGTTTTCGCCACAGTATGCTTGCCACATGTTTATTATGAAGTGGTGTTCGGATAATGGTTATTTTTTCTTAGCTGGTAACGGTGAGATGGACTTAGTTCTAAAAGATAATGAATATTACATGCTTGACGAACAGAGAGAATTCACATTGGCTAATTTCTGCAAACTATACAACCTGAGCGGTGTGTGGCAGTTCTGGAAGCAGGATGGCAGAGTAATTTCGTCATTTTTGAAATTACCTACCGTGGCCGCTCTTATGGAGAAGAAAGTAGAATCTATCTTATCTTATAAGCATGAATGCTTTAGTGATGCATTTGTATTTGAAGGTAGAAAAAAGGCCACAGGGTTTGAAAGAATACAAGAATGGGATTATATTCATAGGACCGAACTGAAACAAGTAAACGGCCACTTAGACGAAAAGTATTATACACCCGTTTCGCAATTTATAAAGGTATGATATGTTAGCTAATCTTTTTGCATTCGGAAACAGAAAATATATAAACAATGCGGTAGTTACTGCGGATATCCTATCTTATATTACATCTACATACGGCGATGTAAAGAATTTCAGGTTGCATTTTAGAAAACCTTTTTTCACACAAGGAAATCTTGTTGTGGCTCCGTATAAGCTCGATGGGCATTTTGTAGGACAATTTGAAATTGATTATGTTCCTATGTACTTTGCATATTCGCCCACCGACATTCCTTTAGAGACAAAAGAAGTATCTGTAGATGATGTGCAGGCAGATATAAATATTTTCAGCATGTGTTATTTTGTTGCTGAAAACTGCCACCAGGCTGTATTGCGTGCATTTGAAAAAAACTATGGTCCGCGAACGGCAGATGATAAATCTATATTCGTAATATACGAAATTCCGAACACATCAGTGTTCACAAAATTAATACAGGAAAAAAGAATACCAAACCTTACAATTTCTGAACCAGAAATAACTGCTGAACGAAAGTTTAAATTATCTGTATCAGTAGATGGAGAATTGTTAGGTTATAGATATAATACAGTAAAGAAGTTTATCTTATGAAATATTGGGGCGAAAAAGCAGATACACACATTCGCCTGTGTGACACAAATGTTTATCAGGGTTATCCCTGTGTCTCGGGAAAAGTTAACGAACACGGATATGTAGACGCACCGTTAGGTAAGAGTGATGTGCTTTATATGGGAACATGCGATATAATGTCTTCTGTTCCCGTTCCCGAACAGAGATGGGTGGCATTATTGCATAACAAGAAATATTCTAGTTTGCCGTTTATGACTATCGGTTCATCGGCTGCAGGATTGCCATCTATGGTTCGTAGGCTGCATTCATATGTGTCTAATTATGGTGCTCCTAAGAAACTATTCTTAACTGTTGCTAGATTTGAAGGTTACGAATATGTAAACAAATCCGGCAAATGCTACAATGTGAATAGCAGAGTTGGCACCCCTCAATTTCTGAAGAGAAGAGAAATGCTTTCGGATGAGGAATTCAGCACTTGGCTTCTGCAGGTAAGCAATTACAAAAGGTTGTACAATATTCAGAATAATCAATACATTCTGGAAGAACGGTTTGCATTTATCGAAACCCTATGTAAAGCCTATGGCATAGAAATGCAGTGGACCTTTAATTTATCTGATGCGTGTATTGTTGCTATGCATAGAAATATATCTATATTTGAAAATATTTCTTCCTTTATGAAAGATGCATTTGTTGGATTAGTAAACATAGAAGACGACATGCCCGACAGATCCATGGGATTAAAAACTCATAATAATATCTTCAATATGTTTATGAATCCATGCAGCTGGAATTTCAAGCAGCTTGCAGAACAGGCCGAAAATAACTTTAAATGGCTAGAAGAAAAATACCCTGGCAACTTAATAAAGAATGAGGACTAATAATGATCCACAGAAATTATTATACCTGTGGTTTCAACGCAAATTCGAGTCAATGTATTCGAACTGATATATCGGATAAGTGGAGTATAAATTTTGATACTAAGGTTATAGAGAAAAGACCTCTAAAAACATTTCGAGAAGAGGTATTACATTCTTGCGAATTAATATATGAAGAGTTCGGCAAATACACACCGAAACTAAATTTGTACTTTAGCGGCGGCATGGATTCCGAATGCATGCTTCGTAGTTTTGTAGAATTAGGTATACCTGTAAATCCTATAGTTATTACTCATTATTACAGTCCGTTTGCTGACGAAACATTAAATGCTATGCGAGTATGCAACGAACTTTCGGTTAAACCGTTAATCTTTGATTTGAATCTTAGGGAATTATACAGTAATAAGAAATTGTATGAGTTAGGTATAAAGTATCAATCGCCAAGACTAGGCATGTTAGAATTATTACATGTTATGGAACAAATTTCTGAACCTAGTGTATTAGCCGACGATATACAGATGCTTCACATTTCGTCAGATAAGAATTTACTGAATATAAATGAAACTGATTTTTTAGAGTGGATGTATGAAATACGGGAGGACGAGGACGGTGTTTTCTACAGGTATGAATGTATTACCGGAATACCGACAATTTCTGACTTCTTTAGGTATACACCGCAATCTTGGGCTTCGATGATTCTCACCGAAGATATAAAGGACATTATCTTCAATTATAGAGGAAAGGCTTCTGCAACATCGACAAAAAATACAATGATGGCCCGAGAATTTAATGTACTGTGGAGGCAAAAGACGGGTGTATTTTTCTCCCCTCAGCATTGGGAAATCAGAAACAGAATTAAGCATGATTTAGAAAATGAGTTATATCCATTTTCAACAGCATTAATTACATACGAAAAGTTATTACAATTATTAGGATATCATTATGCTCTGCAGAATACTAACACAAAGTGATTACATGGTGTGCAGGGAATTGTATGATAAATTCACTGATGCAGATCCACTGCGTCCACCGATTCCCACATTGAATCGGTATTACTTTGGCGACGACGAACCCCTATCTATGGTAATCGGTGCATTCGATGAGTACGGAGTATTATCTGTTTGTGTTTTTGTTATATTTTCTAAACACGATCGTTCTATATCTATTCGTTATGTAATGAAGCATCCGTTTGCCGATAAGAGCATGGTAGTTGGCGTCCTTGAATTTGTTGCCAATATGTCAAGAAATAGTAATTACTGTAAGATGTATATAAGTTACTTCAACAACCGCGCAGCAGCATGGGAGAGACTATTAAGAAATTCGGAAATTTTTAATAGATATACCGCCGTGGTCGAGGAAGTAATACCTGCTTCACGCAAGTCTTCTTTTACTAGGTACTGGACAGAAATGCAGGGTTGTAAAATTTCTCTAGAGCCAATGACAATTAAGATGTATTCATTAAAACAAGAGTTTAGACCTATTCTATAAAGGATTATTATGTTAGCAAATTTCTTCTCAATCGGAGATAGAAACTATCTCAACAATGCAGTTGTTATCTCCGATGCATTAACTATTATTAGCAAGACATTCGGGAATGTAGCTGATTTTAAGATACAATTTAGAAAGCCATTTCTTTCGCAGGGCGAGTTTAAGCTTAGTACAGAAAAACTCGATGGCCATATTACAGGACAGTTTAAGAAGAACGATATGGTGTTTTTCTTTGCATATACACCTACAGATATTTCCTTAGAAGTTAAGGATGCAAACGGTGACGCAGTAAAGAATGATGTTACGCCGTTTAATGTATGCTATCATGTAACTGATGTATGCCGTGGCGCAATTGAAGAAGGATTTGAAAAGGTTTACGGGCCAATGACAACAAAGGATAAAGTTATCTTTGTTATGTTTGAAATTCCATGTACAGCAGTGTTCAACAACATTATTATTGACGGTGCAATGCCTCCTATGACTATTACTCCTGCAGAGCAGACAGGAGATAGGAGATTCAAGGTGTCTGTTTATGTTGGCGGAAAATTATTGGGACATAGGCACAGCACAGTAAAGGAATTTATTGTATGAAAAAATACTGGGGAGAAACGGAAGATAGCCACTTAAGATTATGGACCTCTGATGTCTATCTCCAATATGCGCCTGTAAAACATACCATAACAGAAGAAGGGTATCGTGGAGATAAGTTACAATCAACAGATGCATTGTTTTTAGGAACATGTGATGTAATGTCAAGCCTTCCCGATAGTAATCTTAGATGGTCTGCATTAGTTCATAAGGAGAAATTCTCAGATCAACCATTTATACCGCTGGGTACTGTTGGTTCTGGATTGCACGCAATGGTACGGCGTTTGTATTCATTTATACAAAATCACGGCGCCCCGAAATATGTATACATGACTGTTCCGAGATTTGATGGATATGAATATGTAAACAAATCAGGCAAGACATACAGCGTTAGTTCAAGAAAAGGAACAGCAAAGTTCCTAAAATATGCTAACCTAATAAACGAAGAAGATCTTAGTATATGGTTATCTCAGATTGAAGCAAACAAGAATTTAGAGAATATACATAACAACCAGTATGTACTTGAAGAAAGATTTTCATTTATAGAACTGTTGTGCAAGGCGCACAACATAGAACTAAAATGGAGCTTCAATCCCAGCGATGCTGGCATCGTATTGCTGCATAGAAATCTAGCTATATTTGAGCATCTTTCTCCGTTTATGAAAGATTCGTTTGCCGGCTTGGTCGAAATCAAGGATCAGGAAAAAGATAGATCAATTGGTATAGAAACCCACCGTGCTATCTATCAGCAATTTATTAATCCGGAATCGTGGAATTATGCTACACTTCGAACCAGGGCAGAATATAATCTCGAATGGTTAAAAACTCGTTACGGTGATAACCTTATCAATAGGGAATAATAACGATAAATACCCATACATAGGAGATATTGAGTATGGGATTTATAACATTATTGATGGGTAATAAAAACCTGATATTAGTCGGGTTGTTACTAGCGGCTTTTGCTGGAACAGGCATTTATGTAAAAGTCCTGAAACATAATATCGAAAGTTGCCAACAAGAAAAGGCACTGATCTCGGCAAAACTAGAAGTTTCGCAAGAGGCTGTAAAAAACCTGCAGGCAGCCATTACTGAACAGAATACCGCGATTGATAAGTTTAAGTCCGCAGCGGACGAAAGAGTAAAAGCAAATCAAGTAGAGCTAAACAAAGCTCAGAATACAGCAAATGCATTCAAGCAGCAGGCAACTGATATAATGAAGTTTGTTCCACAGCCCGGTGTTCCTAAATGTGATTCTGCAAACTCCCTAATCAATATGGAGATCAAAAATGCTAAAAAGTAATCTATTGGCATTATCCTTGGCTGTGCTATTATCTGCATGCGCATCGGGACCTGCACCTGTAATGGCTCCACTTATTCAAAAAGTTGAAGTTCCTATTGCTGTTCCTTGTAAAGTAGCCGTTCCTAAGTTACCGTCTTTCAATTTTGATGAACTAAATATTGATCAGGATATTTACGAAAAGGTACGCGCATTGCTTGTAGATAGGAAGTTACATCTCGGATATGAGGTTGAACTTTTGGCAGCATTAAATTCCTGTATAAAATAAAATCTATTATGCTTGTAAAGATAATAACTGTTGTAGATAATGATAAGCTTTTAGCAGCATTAGAAGAAATTTCGATTATTAGCTGGGAAACTATTGTTGATGAAAGAGCCAGAGATATATTTACTACCAGTAGAAGTATTTCTCTTAGAACACATAAAATTACCGGTGCACCACCTAAAACAATCGATGAATCATCTAGGATTTTAGATTGCACCGATATTGTAGTTAATAAGCAGAAATATGTACAATGCTATAATTAGCCGAATGGGCATATAAACAGGTAGGCGGGATATCACTAGGACGGGTAATGATTGTAAATCTGCTACCCAACGGATATGTTTCTTCGCATATCGATCCCGGCAGTTATTTTGCAAAATATTCAAGATTTCATATACCGTTAATAACAAATGAGCAAGTTGTATTTTCTCGATACGAAGATACAGAAAAAGAACATATGCCGTATGGGCATCTTTGCCAACTTAATAACTTGGATATGCATATGGTAAGAAACAACAGTGATCAGCCAAGGATTCATATTATTGCTGACATTGAAGTACCGGGCGGTAACTCTATATTCTGAATCCTTGCGATGTGTAGCCATTTGTAGTAAAGTAGCGATCTGAGGTGTTATCAGACCAATTTACGGTGGTAGCGCACTAGGTAGTAAGGGCTGCATCCCTGCTGCAAACAAACGCAGGTAAAGCGGTAGGTCGGCTTGCCGGTAACATCTCAACTAAATTTACGATTTTGATTACTTGGACAATCGCTGCTGTAATGGTAGAGGAAGTTCGGGTCTGCAAAGAGCAGGGTTTGTCGCTCTGTGGGAGAATATCTAATTATCGGCTGCCATAAAGAAAAGGATGATATGGCCCCAGGTGTTGACCGGCGAAAGCCCATGTCTCACCCTGCCCGATAGCCGCAACTATTCGTTTGTACCACAACGACTCCGCAGTAACACAAACAGTTCTCGCTGACGCTGCTCGCCGAGGGAATGGTTATTTTGGTGTCCGATCTAACGCTGGCAACAGAGGAAGTTCAGGACTTGCGCCGAGTGCGAGTGGGAGACCTTGGTCGTTATTACCACCGTGATATAGCAAGCAACACAAACAGAACCTGGGAACATTCGGCCTATAGGTTCGGGTTGTGGCAAAGATGAATGTTAGAGTTGAAACAGAATCCTGGCTATGAGACACCAAATTTTTTATACGGGTTGTAGCACTATATTAGATAAATAGTATTATGTTCAAACCCACATACCTATACATAAAAACTCATAATGTTACCGGATTGAAATATTTTGGTAAAACTGTAGGTGATCCCTTTAGATATAAAGGATCGGGTGTAAGATGGCTGAATCATCTATCTGTACACGGCAATAAGGTGACCACTGAAATAATCGGGCATTATGAAGTATTAGAAGAATGTAATAAGGCAGCATTAGAGTTTAGTGAAAAATACAATATAGTAAAGAGTGACGAATGGGCCAACCTTATTGTCGAAGACGGTCTGATGGGAGGATTCACTGAAGATCACGGTAAGAAGATAAAAGAAATATGGAAAAATCTTACCGAAGAAGAAAAAGACATAAGAAGGCAAAAAGCCAACCCCTGGAATAATAAAACAGAAGAAGAGATAAGTCGATATAAAAAGAATCTTCAAGATTCTATGATTGATATGTATCAATCGATTGCCGGTAAAGAATTATTAGAACATAAGAAAAAAGTAGGAAAATCTTTATTAAAGAATGGAAAAAGAATGCTATCCGATGAAGCACGACAAAGAATGAAAGAATCGGCGTATAGGACAAACGAATTAAGACGAATAAAGAAGGAGAAAGATAATGCGTAGAATTTTAGAAATCCGCGCAGCAGAAGGCGGAGAAGATAGCAAGCTATTTACGGTAGATCTTGCACAAGCATACCAACGCCATTTTGATCGAGTCGGCTGACTTAATCGAATAGTAAAGAATGTCCCTGGCGAACTTTATATAGAAGTTGAAGGGCAAAGTTTACACCATCTAGAAAACGAGGCCGGCGGCCATCGCATACAAAGAGTCCCTCCAACAGAGCGTAAGGGCAGAGTTCATACTAGCACCGTAACGGTTGCAGTCATTGATCCCGAATTACAGGTCAAAGAATACAAAGATTCAGACTTTAGGATAGAATGGTATAGTGGTACAGGTGCAGGCGGGCAACACAGAAACAAACATCAAAATTCGTGTCGAATCACTTATACGCCCACAGGCCAAACTGCTACTGCCCAGTGTCGTTCTCGACAAAATAGCCTAGAACAGGCTAAAGCAGCATTAATAGAACAGTTAAAAAGCGAGGATCACAGACAGAAGAAATTTAGTCTCGATTCTGAAAGAAAACAGCAAGTTGGTTCTGGAATGCGCGGCGACAAGATTAGGACATATCGTTTTCAAGATGATGTAGTAAAAGATCACCTTACAGGAAAAAGTGGTAGCGTAAAGCAGGTTTTACGCGGATACTTTGACTTAATGTGGTAGGAGAAAAATATTGCCAAAAAGTAAAGGAATAAGAGAATCATATCGATTTGCTCGGGAGGCCGCTCGTATCGCGGGAAATAAATTCTATATCGGTCAAATCTGTAAGAAACATCCGGAATTGTTAGGCCAACGGCAGGTTAATAATTGTATCTGTATTGAGTGTAGAAAAGAATATTCAAGACTGCAAAGTACTGGATTTTCGGTAGAATTATTTAATTTGGTATTAAAGCAACAAGAAAATAGTTGTGCTATATGCAGAGATAAATTTGATAATACTGATGCACACGCAGACCATAATCATGTAACTAAGCAACCACGCGGAATACTGTGCCGAAAATGTAATTTAATGATAGGGTTTGCACGAGATAATCCGGAAATTTTACAAAATGCTATAGAATATCTTGCTAAACCAGACCTAATTTTTGGTTGTGATAAATAAAAATATATATTATAGTTTTAGTTATTGTTGTAATACGGACTGATTCAAAGGATTCAAGACGCGGGTTCGATTCCCGCCGGCTCCACCATTAAGCACATTTGCCGAATGTTCTTAATAATGGGGCCGACCAGGTTTCGATTGGGTCGCGGAGAGGATGATACGCAACACGCCAGGCGATCGGCGTTAATGAAGCAAAACTCTGTAAATGCAAACGCAAATACATTCGAGACAGTAGCCCTTGACCTTTCAGCTCTTGCTGACAGCGATATGGCTCTTGCTGCTTAATACCCAGCATACTCCGGGGCTGGTTAGCCTTGTAACCCAATAACCTTATAGGGACTTCGGTCCCTATAATTATGACTTTTATTTCAAGGTTGACATTTCAAGAATAATGTCATATACTAGATAAACTTTATAAATAAAAGTTCCGCTCAAGATGGGCGGATTACAAGAGGAAAATAATATGAAGAAATTAGCAATTATTGCGATCTTAGCAGCCGTGACAGGTGTTGCTTCCGCTGCCGATGTTGGCTTGCATATTGGTCGTGGCGCTGGTGCAAACGGTGCCGGTGTTGTTGTTGGCCAAAACTTTGGTAAGCTTGGCGTAGAAGCCGCATTTGACCGTACTGTTGACGGAACAGTGAATGTTAACCGTTATAGCGTAGTCGGTTCGTATCCTGTGGCCACATTTGCAAATGTTACATTTGCAGCTAAGGCTGGCGCAGCATTTACAGACCCGGCAGTCGGTGTAAACGGATATTCAGCAGTGGTAGGAGTAGGTGTATCCTATCCTGTAACCAAGACTGTTAGCCTGGTTGCCGATTATGCTTATCAGCGCGGACAAGATCGCGTTAGTTTTGCAGACGGTAATTATGTTAGCGCAGGACTGAAATATTCATTCTAATTTTTGAATGAATTACAAAGGGCCGCAAGGCCCTTTTCTGCTGAGTACAGTCTCACAACGAGATAAATACTTTTGTCACACAATGTGACGCCTAACTGACTTTAACCAATATGCTCTTAGTCAGTGAGCAGTAAAAAGGAAAATCATGATGTATAAAAACCAGCTGGCCGTAGCTATCAAACACAACGGCAAAATCCTCCGTGAAACAGCAGACCTTGTTCATCTACCATTCGGTAGTGAATTCAGTGTTCTTGTAAAGAACCTAAATAGCCGTCGCGTAAAGTTTACACTTCATATTGATGGTACAGATGTTCTAGACGGGACAGAGATTATTGTCAATGCCAATTCCGAAGTAGAAATGAAGAGATTCATCCGCAACGGAAATATGGATGAAGGCAATGCATTCAAGTTTATCGAGCGCACAGCAGCAATCGAAGATGGTCCGCGTGGTATCAAGGTTGATGATGGTATTGTTCGTGTTGAATTTTGGTTCGAACAAGAAGTCCCTGTAGTAACTACAACCATTCATCATCATAAGGATGTTTGGTGGAATGATTATTACCGTAGAACATACACCACTGATTACTATGGCGGTCCATATTATGGAATGACATCCGGCTCATTAGGCGATGTAAAACTTGGAAATAGTGAAGCCGGTGGCGGCTCATATTCATCCGCAGCATCTGCATCTGTTGCTAAGGGTGCAGTTCGCAGCATGGTAAACAGTGTAGGTGGTGCAACTGCAACATCTTTCAATGCCATTCCGCAAAACGCATCAGTTCCTGTGTCGGATGTTGCTAAAAGCGAAGCAGGTATTACTGTACCGGGTTCGAAAGTAGAGCAGAAGTTTACAACAGTATACGGATTCAACGCAGAGACCCAATCCCATGTAATCATCTTGAGAATGGCTGGTCGTTCTGGAGAGGTAGAAGTTGCTGCTCCAGTAACTGTAAAATCCAAGCAAAAGTGCAGCACCTGTGGCAAGGTAAACAAAGCTACAGCGAAATTTTGCTCGGACTGCGGAACGGCACTCGAATTACTTTGATTTACACTTATCGCCGTGATATCTTACCATATTGGTAGGAGAAAATAAACAGCCACAATAAGGGCATTCTGATTTAGGTTTCAGAATGCCCTTTCTTTGTTCCGATAACTTTTTCTTAGTATCTTCGGACATTATTCGACCTTTTCCTGCCTCAGAGATTTTACGCCTATGCTCCTCTGAGTGCTTCATACCGGTATTTCCCGGACTATTAATTCCATTCTTATTACCGATCTTTTTAGCACTCATTTGTGCCTTAGTTTCGTCTGTATGTTTTCGTCCGGTGCTTGAAATTCTTATTTGTTCTATACGCTCCGGGGATAATTTTTTACCTTTATTATTGGGTGGTTTACCCTTAAGTGATTTACTTTTCTCCTCGCTATATTTTCTTCTAAGCCATCCGTACACTTTATTACCTTTTCTTGTGGCACCCATCATATGCGCTGCGAATACAAGGCCCGGTACACCGGGATACATTTTAATAAGGAGTTGATGAGCAACATAATGTTCTTCTGGAGTAAGATTCACTAAATTGGCAGGATCGTCTGTACCGTTTAGGCATCGCGGAACTATATGATGCTTTTCTGCATAGCATTCAAGAACTCGAAGCCTTGCTCTATTGATTAAGTTATTGTAATGTAGATGATAGTTCATGTTGTATTTACCAATTGTGGTACTTAGTTAGAGGAAATTTATGTGCCTAATTATCAAATCTAATTCTCTCGACCATCTTTATTCAGCCAAAGGCGCCGGCCGATTATCTTCCGCGTGATGAACGCATTGTTAATGAAACCGAACTTTTGTTTGGTGCTCCGTTACACGATGAAGAAGATAAACGCAGCGGTACATGGTATACCATTCGTTATGCGCGTCGTCGCCACAAAGAATATAAACTTCTAAAGAGATGACTAAATATCGCATTATTGTCAATTCCTCTACAGTCTATCCTTTTAGGGTACAGAAGAAGGATCCTGGTTGGTTTTCTTTTTGGACAGAAATTGCCATGGAAGACACACAGGAACAGGCCGAGTTTAGATTGAAAGAATACATAAGGGCTAAAATTCCTCCCGTCGGGACAATTGTGAAAACATATGATGAACAGGATCTTTTAGCCGACATTTTAAAGGGTAACATGTGAACGAATCCTGGGAAGTAATTATCGAGGAAGATGAGCACGGTGAGCTTATTCTTCCTTTTCCGCCTGAACTAATTAAGAAATATAATTGGTTAGAAGGCGATGATATTGAATTTGAAATCAAAGAAGGCTTTGTTGTTATTACGAATACAACTGCCAAAATGCGGGAACAGGAAAGCGGCTTAGGCTAAATAATGGATGGCCAATCTAATCCTGTGGAATTGTCTTAACGACAAGCGTTTTCCTGTAAGAACATTATCCTGTTACCAATTAGCATCCTGGTTGCGTCAGCACGGCTATACAGTTAAGGTCATTGACTTCTGTCATTTAATGTCAACTGATGACCTTGTTGCTATCACAGAAAAACATATAGGTACTGATACACTTGCAATAGGAGTGAGCTCTACATTTTGGAGCGATGTCTTCAAGTGGAACACCGGCGAGCCCGAATGGATATTATCTGCCCGTGCAAGATTAGAGAATAAGAATCTATATTGCTTGTCGGTGGGCTCGCAAGCACAGTCCGAAAACTTTAAGAATGTGTGGGTTAGATTTTCTGGAAATGCAGAAGACGAACTTCTTAAATGGATGGACAATAATAGTTCTAAACTAAGATTTAGAAATCTGTTTGATATAAAATCAGCAACTACGATATTTTCGGCAGACGATTATATTAGACCATCGGAAGTGCTACCTATAGAAATGGGTCGTGGTTGCCAGTTCAAATGTAGGTTTTGTAGTTATCCCTTAGTAGGTAAAAAGAAGGGAACATACATGAAGGACTTTAGTCTAATAAGAGAAGAGTTTATTAGAAACTATAATGAATTCGGAACTACAAAATATTATGTGCTTGATGACACAGCCAATGAAAGTGAAGAAAAAGTAAATGCGTTGGCAGATATTGTCCAGTCTCTTCCCTTTGAATTATCGTGGACAGGATACAATAGATTAGATCTAATTTGGAGTCGACCCAACACAATACAAACTCTAAAGGATAGCGGGCTGAAGTCCTCATTCTTTGGTATTGAAAGTTTTCATCCCGAAGCAAGTATGGCCATTGGCAAGGGTTGGAACGGAAAGCATGGTAAAGAGTTCTTGTTAGAACTAAAAGATAAGTGGAAAACAGATGTTACTTGGGGTCTATCTTTCATAGTGGGATTACCTGGCGAACTTGCCGAGCACATCGAAGAAACAGATGATTGGTGTGCAAAGAACGGTATGTATCATTGGAATTTTTATCCACTGTCCATAAACAAGTTTTCTGGTAAGGTCTGGAAAAGCGAATTTGAATTAGAGCACGAAAAATACGGTTATACCTTCCCCGGGGAGCAAAATGTCAGTTGGGTAAGCGATAACTGGACATTCGGAAAAGCCGTATTGTACACGCAGGAATTGAATAAACGGCACTACGATAAAGCACATTTAGTTTCGTGGCCTCTATTTGAATTATCTTCACTTGGCTACAGCATAAATGAGTTAATGGATAAGAAACTTGTGCAACACCCGTGGAAGCGTTATACAGCAGAGACAAGTAATTTTATCAACGAGTACACACAACATCAGCTGGCGCAGGTTGTGTAACATAAAATAATAAGTTATAATGCGAACATGAGAAATAACAAGACAACAGCGACCGCTCCGCTTCGTACGAGCGAAACAGTGGATGTGCTTACCCAACAGATTTTGGGTCTAATCAAACGCGAAGGTTCTGGACAGTTCGAATCTATTGATCAAACAAAGGTTGTTCCAGAAAAGAAAGTAAGAAAGTCGAAAAAGACTAAATAAGACATTGCCCAAGTGATATTGATTGAAGATTATTTATTGTTATCGAAAGATGAGAGACAAAAGCATCTTCGATTAGATGATCCATGCATTGAGCGCGGCGGTCCGAGTAAGGGTGGTTTATCTTCTTACTGTAAAGGATTAATGGCACATCAGCTTGACACCACGATACCGGTTGGGCATAAAATACATGTTTGCCATGCATGCAATAATGAAAAATGCAGTAATCCAAATCATTTGTATTGGGGAACTGCAAAAGAGAATAGATTAGACCAGATAGCAAATGGAACAGATAAGTCTATATGGCAACGCACAGTTGATAAATATGGCTTAGAGACAGCAAGAAGATTAAATTCACACAGAAGTATCGGTAATAATAATGCCGGTAAAAATAAGATTGCCCCTTTGGCGGAATTGGTAGACGCACTGGATTTAGGTTCCAGCACCGAAAGGCGTGGGAGTTCGAGTCTCCCAGGGGGCACCATAGTTTAGTTAGCCCACCTTGGGCACCAAATAAAATGAAAGATTTTTTCCTCTCTATTCCAATGTACATTTTAGGTGCCATATCTGATTGGTATGGCAAGAATTATATTGGTGAACAATTTGAGGAAGACGATTTTGATATATTGAAGCCATTTGACATTGATGAATGGCATGCACAGCATACGACAGAAGAGGATAAAAAGGTTTAGAGTGACCGGTACGGCCCGGCCGATACCAAGAACGTTTCGTAGTGTCGTTGACCCAAAACAATTTCAGGTATCGCCTGAGGTCGACATTACGAAGTGCCCAGATATGATACCTGTTCCCTGTACTAAAAAGGTATTAGTTTGGATTGGGGGAATAATTGGCCCTCGCGTTGTGAGTTATCTTCTGCGTACATCAGGAGACTCTAAGTTACTTACAGCATTGTCAATTTGGTGAAAAAGCGGTTTTAGTTACTCTAATTTAATAATTTTTGACCTCGCAGTTACGAGTCTTAAAGAATGCGTTCAGCAATTAAAAATCAAACTTGTAATTTGAAAATAAGCATTCTGATATAAATATTTTGTTGTAGTTTTATCTGGCAGTAGCAATGGTCACTACTGGTAACGGTATATCGGGATAGGTGAAAGTCCTATAAGCGTAATCGATGCGCCCACACAGCCCGGGGATATCGATAAACTGCAACACTTTTTGAAAGCAAATTATGTCCTGGCCATACGAACACGAACCTAAGGTTAGATGCATTGGTTTTCCCGAAACTTATCTACAGGCAATAATGAATGCAGTAGATAATCAGATGGTAGTTTGGGGTAAAAACGATTTATTCATGAGTATGGGAACTGCACAATTTGATTGGGCAGGTTGTACCTGGGAAATGACAGAGATGCAGGAATGTGTTACTGCAATTCAATTGGTAAAAGGTAAACCGATTGCAGAAGATTTGACAGCAGCAATGCTAAAAGGTAAAATAGAGGCATAGTAAGTATTTAGGGCGTTTAGCTCAGGGGTAGAGCGTTGCGTTTACACCGCAAATGTCCGGGGTTCGAAACCCTGAACGCCCACCAGAAAACTTGGCGCGTTTCACAAGACCCGTTTGGGCTGTGTGACGGATAACAGTAAGGGAGTGCAAACCCTGAGCCAGTCCAGTTCGCATCAAGTCCGCAGATGTAAAATCCGGTCCGAGGATTGTTGTTCAACTCGTAATAAGAAACAACAAGGCGGGAGTCTTTGACATCACAGCGGTTTTACTATTCCGGAGTTAAAATTTAGTACGCGAGTTGAAGCGTTAGTGAGGTACGTCGAAAACACCAAGCGAAACACAAATTCCACACACTGGCATATTGTGTAAGATATGCCCCCGAGCTGCGTAGGGTTACGACGCAGTGGGTTCTTGTTGTGTTATCCCTAAAATACGGCGGCAGTATTCGGTTCTCTGCCTAACCCACCCGATCTGTTTGGAATACATTTACAGCCTAAATGTCAGTGAGTAGGAACACTTTCTATCCATGGATAGTAAAACATACCGGGGGCCGAACCGTTAGGGAGGGATAATTGGAAAATTCCCGAACAAGCTATAATTTAGGAACAGAAATGAAATTTATCGGTAATGTGCTAGACAAGATAGCGAATGCTGTATGTGACTTCTTTGGAGTTGCAGACAAGGATTCGGGTGTTGTATTAGGGACATTTGTTATTTTTGTTGTTTTCATCTCTGTAGTTAGTGGTGTAGGATTGCTGTCGGCCTGGTTGTTGGGTATTCCGTGGTGGAGTACATGGGCAATAGCATTCTTGTATTACATGATTCTAGTCGTGAAAGCGAACAACGATATAAATAGTAGATAGAAGATTTCAGGGTTTAGTGTAGCCTGGTAACACGATTGCTTTGGGAGCAATTATCGAGAGTTCGAATCCCTCATCCCTGACCATAACATGATAAAATATAAATGCCAATGCGGCAAAGAAAACTGGGCAGATCAGAAGGTTTGCCCTATCTGTGGAAGAATTGTAAAGCCTCCACATAAACAGTCTTGAGGATGGTACACTAAACGTGCCTCAATACTCTGCCTGAGGATAATAGGCGGTGCACACCGGCCTTAGCGCGCGTGAACTGTTACATGTCATGAAATACATGTCAAGTCTCGCATTAGACTTGTAGGTTATGATAAAGATCCCATTTCGGCGCGCACGGTTTGGGTCATGCTTTGGGGGCATGTAAAAGTGACATAACTAAACTGGGTTTACCACCTATAGCACATTTTCTAGGTAACGGGCAGCGAAGAAAGTGATATGCCGGTGGTATATGTAGTCCCTCAGTGATAAGGAGGCAAACTGCTGATATTCCTGTCTTACTATATCACCTCCCGGATGTTGGGAAAATGCGCAAAGAACTATGGCATAGGAGAAAACCCATAGGGCGTGCGGCAAGGTTTGGCTAAGTATCTTGATATTGATTTATCTTGTTGAAAACCGTTTGAGCCGTGCAGGTAACTTTATGACCGGTTAGCAAAACATCCACCTAATTTTTATGAAAATCCACACTAAGAAATTTGTAGGCACACCGTTTATTGTTACGGCCGAAAATATCCCAAATGAGCCAGGTGCGTGGGATTCGGCTAAAATCGCCATTTGGCGGGATGAAGTTTTGATCGGTGAATATATTCGTAACTATGCCAGTTACGCCATAATGACATTTTATCCGTTTCAAGTCGGTAATGAATGGTATGCACTCTACAGTGCTGATTATACCACTACTCGTGTAATGAAACTTCACGAAGATAGGATCGAAGATTGGTGTGGCGAACATCCTGCAATGGGAGGGTTTTGCCCTGTTGAATATTATATTCCGCGCTATAATAAATCCATTGACTCGTATAGCGTAAATGAAGAAAAACATGAGTTTGATGTATATCAGATGGACAACGATTATACGAGCATGGAAGCGTTTGTTGCCGATTGGGATAAGCCTAAATTTGTAGAAACACAGTTCTGTAATTTTGCTTTTGTATGCGGCTGTATCTGGGGCGATGACTCAACCTGGAAATTACGGTATATCGAGCTTGCAGGCATTCCTGAAAAAGAATTACTTATTACAGAAAAATTTGGTTACTGGGAATTACCCACTCAAATGACACTAAGACAGTGCATTAATATGTCTAATTGGGAACCCGACCATAATTGGGTTGAACTTACTAGAATGGAGCATTTTAATCTCAAAACCGGCGAACGGTGCTGATAAATAAAGTATGGACTTATCGACAATAGCAAAAGATACAAAAATAATACTTACAAGCGGTTGTTCGTATTCTGTTATGTTTGCGCATTTGAATGCACACTTTAAGAATGTTCAGCTTATTAACCTTGGTGAAGGCGGCAGATCTAATAAATGGATAGCACAAAGCCTTATTTACGCCCTGGAGCAACTCAAAGATCATCCAAGAGAAAATTTATTTGTAATGCCTATGTTTACTAGTGTTGATAGGCAAGATTTGTTTGTAGACAAGCATTCTAATAAATTTCATAAAAAATTAGATTTTTTGGATTTTGCTGATCCTGTATTTTTTACAGAAGGATTTAGTTACAGACAATATAAATGGTATAATCATATTATCGAGGGTGACAGCAGGTACGACCCCGACAGAATGACTGGATTATTGAGCATGACAAATCTCGATAAAAACTCAGAATCTGAATATGTGTTTGAAGAATTTGCCGGAAAATACTATACATATTTTCATAATAATTTTGCAGCATTTGATTATACATTACAGAATATAATTGCACTTCAGAATTATTGTAAGTTATCGAACACAAATTACTTGATGTTGTCCTGGCAAGATATTTTTCATGACACTTCGTTTGATAAGTTTTTCATAGTAGGGCAGACATACGACGGTAATCAGTTTAACCACTGCGATTATTCTACTCTAATGAAGCGAATCGATTGTTATCCTGAGTTAAGGTATTTGTATAACCAGATTGACTTTTCAAATTGGTGGTTTAATGATACAGAGAGATGCAGCACTGGTGGCCTGGCAGACTGGTGTATAGAAAACGGGCCGGGATTATTCGGGTCAGAAAAAGATAACTGTCATCCGACCAAACCGGGTTATAAAGAATTTGCAAGGAAAGTTCTTGCACCACTTGTGACACAAAAAACTGGTTGGTCGACTATACAGAGATAAATAAGTACACTGTTATAAACAACGGGGGTGTAGCTCAATAAGAGCACAGAGTAATTGCATAAATATGTGATGAATAATGGCAAGTATAACACCGAGAATTATAAAAGAAAACAATCTGAAAAGTTAGATAGATTGTATGGTCCGGTTTTGCAACATAAGAAGATTTGTAAATGTTGTGGATCAGAATTTATCTTTGAAGGAAGACTAGATACAAAAGCCTACGAAAAGGCACAATTTTGTAAAAGAAGTTGTGCTAATAATAGGCAGGAATGGTGGGATGATAATGCAACACATTATCGAACTATTGCTTTTAGGCATTGGGACGAAAAATGTGCATTGTGCGGATTTGATAAGGTAGTAGCGGTACATCACATTGATGAGAGTAAAGAAAATAATTCTTATCGAAACCTAATACCTTTATGCCCAAACCATCATGAAATGTTACATAGTAAGTGGAGACATGAAGTACAACCGCTTATAGATAGAGCGATAATTGAAAAATTTGGGCCTGTAGTATAATGGGATTACGGTAGCTTTGCAAGCTATTTATAGGAGTTCGATTCTCCTCAGGTCCACCAAAACACATAACATGATTAGAAAACTAAATGAACTTAGTGGCGACCAATGGTCCTTTATTTGGTCCGTTACTGGTGGAAATGAAGGATGTGATCATGCGTATGAAGAATTTAACGCAGTAGAAGAAGACGATTATACCGCAGTCTATAATTGTGTACATTGTAACGCCAAGTTGGATTATGATGTAAGTGATATAAGTGATTAAGGACACGCATGTCTATTAGACTTAGTAGAGATTATTCAGATTATCTGCCTTTACCGACAGCAGAAAACTTAGATATACTCCGGAAACAATGCAAATTGTTAACCTGCGAACAACTGAATAGCTTGGTATTTTTCCTGTCAGACGAACATAAACGATACACAACAACTATAATTCCAGAAGAAGAAATGCCATTACAACAAGCCGAATGGTATGCGATACTCGAATATCAAAAGGTTGTTCAGCAAGAAGTTAAATATAGGAATTTTGTTACCAATTGTGGTAAGGATATAAGTGAAAAAATGTACGATAATATCATTGGTACCCCAAACAGGGTATTAGATGCTATCTTACAGCAGACAAGGCAATCTTCGCAGAAGATTGGTTTTTGATAGATTATTCCGCACGGGCCGGCGTGGTGTAAGGCAAATGACTGTTAATCATTCTCAAGCTAGGTTCAACTCCTAGGTGCGGAGCCATAATGTCAAAAAGTAGTGAAGCTGTAAAAAGATGGAGAGCTAATACCAAAGACAGAATGGTAAAGGCAATGGGTAGTAAATGTCAGTGTTGTGGTTATAATACATGTAATAATTCTTTGGCATTTCATCATATTGATCCAAAAAGAAAAGATTTAACATTTGCAGATACAAGGGCAAATCCTCAAAAATGGAATCTAATTGTTGAGGAGTTAAGAAAGTGTATTCTGGTATGCCATAATTGCCATGCTGAAATACATGCAGGTATTAGGACTATACCGGAAATTTATTTTATATTTGATGAATCTTTCGCAGATTATAAGATAGAAACAGAATATAATTTTTGTATCTGTGGTAAAGAAAAACCACAGACGTTTAAATTTTGTAGTCATAAATGTGCTGCCACAAATCGTCGTAAGGTCGATTGGAATAATATTGATTTAATTGAATTATTAAAAAATCATAGCATTACCGAATTAGAGGATAAACTAGGAATCTCGAATGCTGCTATATACAAAAGACGAGATAAGATACTAAATAAGAAATGAAACTAAAATACATTTTTGACGAAGAACAGGTATTCGAAAGCGAAACCGATAATGCACCGCGTGTTGGCGAGATGGTCTTTTTTGAAGAAATCTTCTTTGTTGAAAATGTAGTTTGGTATCCAAAGGATGGAGAGGTTCGCATTTTTCTTTCGGACAGAGCAATGGCAAAACCGAAGGTTGCGGAATCTAAGGCAAAGGTAGTAAACTTACATTTAGTTGGACAAGCACAGCAGACAGCCGACAAGGCGCTTAAAGAAGCATCCGAACTAAAAAGACAAGTATTCTCAATTAGACAATATCTAAAAAATCAGCCAAAGGCACCGACAAAAAATGACACCTGATAAAAACTATCGTATGGCCCCGCAGATCAAGACAATGATCACAATGATGAAGGGCACTTCGGAACAAAAGAGTGCATGGAAACGTGCAATGATCGATGCGCAACTGTGCGAAGAGTCTGCTCGTCGTGCTGCATTGAAGTCAAAGGACAATGGAGATAATAAGGGCAAGGGCCGCGGAGCCGTTGCACCTGAGTAAGTTCAGCCTGGTATGTTCGGTACAATCATAGGATTTGGGTCATTTACTATATACCCACCGAGCCTCGGATAATATTAAATTAATTTCATTATCCTTACCAGCATTTTTACTAAGGAATATGTCGCGGATAGATATATCTTAAAATAGAATATATAACCCGGACCCTATTATAATATTATATAAATAATGTTATATGTCTATTCCGATTTTGCCCTTGTAAGCTAATGGTAAACTGGCTTCTTGGTATGGAGCATTCGTAGGTTCGATTCCTACCAGGGGCACCAAAGATAAATAAATGATCAGACGCGGCGTGGGGAAGCTCGGTAACCCGCTAGGCTCATAACCTAGAGATCGTTGGTTCAAATCCAACCGTTCGCAACCAAATTTTATGAAAGTGTTAACAGCACTGTTGGTATACAATCTACCAATATATTAGGGCTTTTGCTCCGCTGATATGCGTTATCTATTATTACTATGTTTTTTTGGGGTTCACTATGTAGTGTTTTCGGAGAAACGAACTGAAGCTGTGAATAAGCGGTTGATATACCAGAATCTATCATTGTCAAGAACAATTCACGGGGTCGACCACCGGTAAACGGGTCAGGGTGATATCCGAAACTATCAATAAACAATAGCAGGCGGGCGGCTGGTAGTCTCGTCAGGTCTCATAAGCCAGAAAAGAGCGTGGTTCGATTCCACGGCACTGCAACCAATTAAAATGCCCTAAAGGGCGCGGCCCGAACATGCGTGTAACTGTTCTTATTGCGGATATGGTGGAATTGGTAGTCACGCCAGCTTGAGGTGCTGGTGCCGAAAGGCGTGGAGGTTCGAGTCCTCTTATCCGCACCAACTTACTACTATTGTAGGATAAATCCCTACTAAGTATTTCCAATTTACCCGATAAATATATGCTATGTGTGGCAGCACACATTGATCAATGGAGGCATATGTCGGGGCTTGTAAGCAAACTAAACACTCTTAAAGCATTCATGGCATCGCTGACATGGATGAAGATAGCTCAACTAGTAGTGTTATTTCTAGTTATGGCATTGGCATGGATTACATACGAGACAAGGGAAGATCTTGTAAGGTATATATTTTCGCAGCAAGAACATAACATTCCGTTAAAGAAACTATCAGCTAAAACAACAGAAGAATTAAAGGCAGCCATAGGTAAGAATGACCTAGTGGTTGCTGTCGCCGTTAATGTCATAAATTTTAAGACAAACAGCAGATATGTGATCTTTTCATATTCGCCAGACAAAGATCTAACCAATGTGTATAATAGATACAATATGGAAAATCTCGAACAACCATTGTTCACAAATAATCCAGAACATAATAAAAGAATTATAGAACTTATCAATGGCGAATTTGTTTGTCATAAATATATTAACACTATAGGGAGTGTGGATTTACCTGACACCAGAAATTACATAGACACAGTCTGTGCTAATGGTGTCCCTCCATATTATGGAAAAATAATCGGTGTTGTTAGTATCTTCACAAAAAGAGAACCAATTCCGGAAGAAGTAGATCAGATTAGAGTTCTAACAAGAAATCTTGCTATTTTAATTTACGATAAAGAATTAAAATGATTACAAATAGTCTCGAATGGAATACCTTACAAGACACACTTAGACACCGAGCAAAAGGACTTGGCTATAGTAAGGATGTATTAAGAATGATTAATAATATTCATTCTGAAATAACACAATTATCTATAGCTGAAATAGAATCGCGCAGAGGAAGAAGTCACCGTGCAGAAGAACTTCTTATTAAGATAAACCAAGACATAGAACTTGTTGAGGAATATCTTCTTGTCGCCGCACTATTAGGATAAGGTGGCATGGCTGATAATAGATCACACTACATTATATATTCGATTGTAATTTTATTCTTATTATTCTGGTCGGTCGTATCGGTGTCCTACTACGGATTTAAGCATAGCGAAATTGTACTAGACAAAGAAACAACAGATGATATCATAACAGATGTTGCCCGCATTCCAAATTTTGTGGGAATAATGATTATTAGGGCAGATATCCAAACTAATGAACGGCATATAATCTATTCTTATATAGCTGATCCCGAAACTAGAAAATTGTTTACGGATTTCTTTCAGAATAAGACGGTGACACCTGCACAGCCTTTGTTTGTAAAGGGTGATGATAAGATCAACAATCGGATTGTTCGCTTGATAAATCATCAATACGATTGTTCACCCTGGACTGATTTGATTGGTTCTAAGTTTGTCCCTGCTTCCATGTCGACTATCACATCAGCATGTGGAGTTGCAATTCCGCCATCATATGGTGCATTCGATGGCATGGTAACTATTTTCCTTAGCAAGGAGCCGACAGATGCCGATAGGATTCTTCTCGGAACAGTGCTAAAAGATATTTCAAATGATGTTTCCCGAGCCATGGCAAAACATTGACATTTAAGTAATATTCCTATATACTTGACAAACACGGACGCGGTAATCAGACAGGCGTGCTGAGCTATCCTGGAAAGATAGTCGTGTGAGTGATCCTCGCATGGGTTTCGAATACCCACCCGTCCTCCATTTAACCAAGTAAAATCATGCAAAATATCCATAGGAATGTTATGAACGCAATCAAAATGAATCGCGAGCAACTTCTCGCCATTGTCCGTGAAAACAAGATCAAGCACATGGCCGAAGCCGAGGAAGCCGTTCTTGATTACAAGGCACTTGTATTACAGATCGCCCAAGCCAATGCAAAGTTGGCCAAGACTGGTGACTTGAATGAATTCAAGAAGATGAAGGCCATGCCACAGGCTCCTCAGTCATATGAGTCAAGCTATGCACGCGCCATTCGCATGCTTGAACTTTCGGTCGAAGAAATCATTGAAGTCGAAGAAGATGTATTCAACCAACTCGTTCTTGACGAGTGGGACTGGAAGCGCGGCTTCGTAGCAACCTCTGCTATGTATAAGAGCGCATTTTAAACCAGTTGCATAAGATAGGCAACTACACTACATTATGACTTGCAAGACGCCCATAGTGGGCAAGTAAGTAAACACACATTGAAGGACTAAACTATCATGGCTGAACCAGTCACCGCTGGACTTGCAGCATCCGCGGCAACCGTCGGTGCCGTAGCAACCACTACATCGGGAGCCGCATCAACAGGCTTTTTCGCAAGTGCAGCAGGCTTTGCACTTGGCGTCATTGGCGCCTGGGGTCTTCTGATCCTTATCGGCCTGTTTGTGCTTGGTATCTTGTTTGAACACAACGGTGCCCGTGGCTGGTCTGTGTTCTCTGCAATTGTTACCGCTGCTGTCGCTTATTTCTTCTTCAGCGTCTCGCTTCTGACTATCGCAATTGGTGCAGCCGCATACATTGTGATCGGCCTGGTGTGGAGCTTCTGGCGATACAAGCGTCATGCGGCAAATGTGGTTGAGGAATACCGGCAAGCATCGCAATCGGAAAAGGAACGCGCCCTGCGCCGCCTGCACCCGAAGGAAATGCTCGGTACCATTACTGCGTGGATCCTGATCTGGCCCTTCAGCTTCGTGGAAAACATGATCGGTGATTTCATCACTGCCATCCAGACGCTGATTACCAAGGTCTTCCGTGGCATCTACCACAGGATCTACGACTCGGCTGTCGCTGCTCTGAGCTAAGGCAAGGAGCATGGTGAAGATTGACTTCACCAGTTTCGGAGATTTCTCCACATGCCCAGCATGGTGGAGAAATCTTGTGACTGAAGCAACAAAAGATTTGCCGCAGCAGGACCCGGAGTGGAGTAATGCCATTATCGCTGCATTGCAAAAATACGGTGCTGTAATGGATGACATTGATTCGTGGCAATTCAACTATGTTATGTTTAGGGATGATGCGGATTTTTTGGCATGTATATTAAGATGGGATTATGAAGATGGCCGCTAAACAAGTTATTGTAATGAAGAAGTTCCCCAAGGATCGCAATATGCGTACCGGGAAATATGTCGCTCAAGGAGCACATGCTTCTGTAGGGGCTATTTTTAGTCTCGGGACTGTGGTGAATGATAATCTGGTTATTCCACTTAATGATCCGTTTGTGAAAGAATGGATTACAGGTAGGTTTGCCAAGATAGCACTATATGTCGAAACCGACCAGGAATTGGTTGATCTCTACAAACAAGCACTTGGCGCGGGCTTGCCTGCCGCACTGATTAAGGATGCAGGGCTGACTGAATTCAATGGCGTGCCTACGCTAACTGCGGTTGGCATTGGTCCCGGTAATGCAGAAGTTATTGATAAGGTAACCGGTCACTTACCTCTATTTTGAAAGAACAATATGGATTTTATTACCTGGTTTGTCAAAACAAACAGAACAGACATTATCGAGAATTGGTTTCCGGTCGCGGGAATGTATTTCTTTTTTGCTGTTATATTTTCCCTCCTTGCTAACAGCTGGATATTATTTGGAATAGCGTACACAATTGGCTTCGCAATCTGCGCACCTATTGCATATGTTCTTCTGAAAGAACAATGGGATAAGGTATATAATCGTTACGAGAAGACTCGTAAGGAGTAGGTTGCGAGAGGTCGCACAATAAGTTATAGTTTAGATGTCTAACACAGAAAGGGACACACAAGTGGACAACGCACTTATCACGGAAATTGAACAAAAGAAAGAAAAGTTTGGTGGATGGATCAAGCTCGGCGCCCTGGCGGTAGTCGGCCTGCTTGTTGCCCCGTTTATCATGCTGTCAATCGGCGGCCTCATCGGCCTTGGTGTTGCAGCAGCCGTCGGATTTACGCTGGTGCAACTTGCTCCTGTATTTGCACTCAAGGTTGCAAACTGGAAATATCGGCTGATTGATGCAGAGAAGGTGGCGCATGTAAAGGCAGTTACCAATGCTGCTGCAGAAAATCCGATTGAGACGCTTACCAACTTGCTGATTGCTAAGAAGGGCGCGTTTAACGAGTTCAAGATGGCAGTGGAACAAGCAGTTACTGCACGCTCCAACTTCAAAACGAAGGTTGAAAAGTTCAAGCAACGCTATCCCGCCCGAGCCGCCGAATTCGAGGCACAACTTGCACGAATGACCGATTTGGTCGAACGCAAGAAGAAAGCTCTTGGTGATGCAAGGCAATCACTAGAGGATGGTGACATGAAGCTTGAGGAAATGAAGGCTTACTACGAGATGTCTAAGGATGCAATTGAAGCCAACCGTGCTGCTGGTATGGATACTGGTGACGCATTCGAGAAGTTGAAGGCCGATACAGCATGTGACGCAGTGTTTGAATCCATGAATATGGCATTCGCTCAACTTGAAGTTGCTGCTGCAATCGATGTGGAAGCGGATGACAAGCCTGCCCAAGGTGTTGCACAATTAGGTCATAGCGAACCTGTTGTACTCGAAGTACCGGTTACCCAAACACAGAAAGTGAGTCGATAAATGAAGTTCCGTATCTTTGGCACAATCGTTGTGCTGGCGATCCTTGGTGCGTTGGCAGTGGTTACTGGCGCACTTGACGAGAAGGGTGCAGGCCGGCATAATGCTCCTACTGCACCTGCAGACACTGGTGGCTTGCAACCCCTGAAAATCAACTAACTTTACAGAAAGAAACATATGAAACTCAAACTTATTTCCGCAGTGGCGCTCTCCCTGTTTGCATTGACTGCTGCTCAAGCTCAACAAGTGAAGGTGGCAACCGGCGGTCCCAAGGGAACCTACCATGCGCTGTTTGCCAACATTGCCGAAAAGTGTGGCGACCAAATGGCAATGATTGAAGTGCCGTCAAGCGGTTCACTGGAAAACTTGGACAAGCTGGCCGGCAAGGAAGTCGGTGCTGCATTCATGCAAACTGATGCACTGTTTGCTTCTGCACAAGGACGCGATCTGGGCAATATCAAGACACTGGTTGCCTTCAACAAGGAATCGGTCCACGTGGTTGCTCCTGTTGCATCCGGACTAAAGACGTCGGGCAACATGATTGGCATGGGTAAGCAAGACATTGTGTTTACCAATGTCGAAGACTTGGCAGGCTACAAGGTTGCTGCTGCTGGCGGCTCGGTGATTACTGCCCAAGTTCTGCAAGGTCAGGGCCAGGTGAAGTGGACAATTGTTCCTGTTGACTCAAACGATGCTGCGATTGCTGCTATCAAGTCCGGTGCTGTTCAGGCGGCTGTGA
>Ga0209098_1000683_pt1 | contig 35940 bp, 47 predicted proteins | sample AD_JPNHW1_MetaG_FD_184429 | JGI IMG/M metagenome (GOLD analysis project Ga0209098, IMG submission 184429) | Active sludge microbial communities of municipal wastewater-treating anaerobic digesters from Japan - AD_JPNHW1_MetaG (SPAdes) (version 2) | ecosystem: Engineered > Bioreactor > Anaerobic...
CTCAGAACTCTCAAGTACCTGCGTAAAGACGGTACCATGCTGATAAACGACTACCGGTGGGACCCCATTCCCGTAGCTACGGGCACCATGGAGTATCCGGAAGCGGAGATTCTCCCGAAGATCAGGGAAAAGACGAAGCATATTCAGACCGTGGATGCCTTGGCAAAGGCCAAAGAGCTGGGGAACATCAAGGTAGTGAACCTCTACCTCCTTGGACTTCTCGCCAAGGAGCTGGGCCTCGAGAAATCCCTCTGGGCCGCCATGATCTCCCGAAGGGTTCCTCCCAAGGCGAAAGAGGTGAACCTGAAGGCCTTCGACCAAGGGTACGGAGAGGTGAGGTCATGATCAAACGCTTCCAAGAGGTCAGGGAGGCCGCCAAGGGGCAACCCCTTAAGAAGCTGGCCATCGTCTCCGCCCACGCACCCCATACGGTTCGTTCGGGTCTAATCGCCCAGGAGGAGGGGATCGCCGTCCCGATTTTCATCGGGGAGAGGGAGACCATCGAGACCCTCTTAAGGAATGAAGGGTTGGACCCTAAAAATTTCCGAATCGAAGCGGCCGACGGTGAGGAAGCAGCGGCCTTGAGGGCCGTCGAGCTCGCCCGGAGCGGCGAGGCCGAGATTCTTCTGAAAGGGAACCTGAGCACGTCGGTTCTCATGAAGAAGGTTCTCAACAAAGAGGCTGGCCTCAGGACCGGTCACCTTCTGTCGGATATTCTTCTGGCGGAGGTCAAGGTAGACGGCAAGGTTAAACTGATCGGCGTCACCGACGGTGGTGTGAACATCCTCCCAAGCGTGGAGGAGAAGCGGGTCATCATTCTCAACGCGGCGAAGGTCTACCAACGCCTCGGCCACAGCAACCCCAGAGTGGCGGTTCTCTCCTGCATCGAGTATATCAACGAGAAGATTCACTCCACTGTGGACGGAGCCGAGCTTCAACGCCTGAACCGAGAGGGGAACATTCCCGGTTGTGTTGTTCAGGGACCCCTGGCCTTGGATTTGGCGGTATCGAAGGCGGCTGGTGAGTTGAAGGGGATCCAAGATGAGGGAATCGGCGAGGCCGACATTCTTCTGGTTCCCTCTATCGAAGCCGGGAACATTCTCGGCAAATCCTTCACCTACTTTTCCGGCGTTCAAGTGGGGCATATCGTCGTCGGGGCCCAGGTTCCCGTACTGATCCCCTCCCGCGCCGAAACCGAGGAGGATCGACTCAACTCGATCGCCTTGGGCAGTGTTGTGGGCAGAGTGTTCGACTGAGAAGCTGAGAGTCGGAGTTCAATAAAAAAAAAGGCTCCTGCCGGGATCCCGGCAGGAGCCTTTCGTGTTTGAGGAGCCCTTAGTTCCCGATGCGGGAGAGAAGAGCCGCCTTCAGGGCGTCGAAGAGTCGGTCGAACCCGACGATCTCTTCGGAGAGTCTGTATTCGAGAATATCCGCCAACTCAATGTCGTCGTGTCTGACCTGAGCGTCGTTAAGGTTTTCTAAAATCTCGTTGAGTCGGACGAGGGCATCGCTGATGTTCTCCCCGTTGTCAAGGGCGATCTCTCGGAAGTTGAGTTGGTAGAGGTTCTGGAGGTTGACCATGAGGGTGATCAGGAGCTTGATCCCTTCCAGGGCCCCCGAGATGGCTTCGCTCTTCTTCTGATCGTCTCCGAGCCTGGCGAACTCCGCCGCCCCCAGGAGAATCTTCTGGAGGTTGGGAATGAAGGTGCGACCGTTCTCTAAGCCTTGAAAGGCGATCTGGATCACCTCCAGGGTCGTGAAGTCGATGCGCCCGTAGGAGTCCGGTGTTTGCGCAGGAGTCTGACCGGCCATGAGGGAAGTGAGCTCTTCTCCGTCGGCAAGAATCTTCTGCAGTCCCCGCTTGCGGGGGGTCAACTCTTTATAGATTGCCGTCAGGAGTTCTTGCCATTCGTTAAAACTCCCTTCCGGTGTCCATCTCTCGCCATCGATCCAATAGGATGCCATAGTGCCTCCCAGGCTCTCTAGATTTCAGAGGTCAGATTCTCTGCTTGCTCTCGGCCAAGGTCAAAGTCTTCTCACGGCGGAAGAGGGCGGGGATCCATTTATGCTCTTCCATGAGGGAGAGAACCCCCATGTAGAGGTAACCGAACTGGAAGATGAAGAGGAAGGGGATGGTCAGGTAGATCTCGCTGTCGATGGCGACGAAAATGGTCGCGGTGAAGTAGAGGCCCAGGAGGATCTCGATATAGGCGAGATAGCTCCGGTTGCTCTTGTACTTCTTCTGACCCGCTTCCTTCTTGTTGTCGAGAATCCCATACTTAGGGGTTCTGACGAAGGGGGACTGCTTGTTGACCAACCCTTCCCAGACCGCGACGGCGTTGTTGACGGAAAGGCCGATACCGATGGCGGAGCAGAAGGGGAGGAACTTGATCTTCTCGTTCCAGGTCTTCAAAACATGTTTCTGGGCGACCAGGTAGAAGGCGCCGAAAGAGAATGTGGCCAGGAGAAGGAAGGGAATGTCGATGAGTATCATCTGCCCCCAGTTCATGTTCCGTCGGATGACGACGGTTGGGAAGATGGCGACCGACAAGGGGATCATGAAGAGGTAGGCGATGTTGGCGCAGAGGTGGAAGAAAGCCTCAACCTTGTTCTTCAGGGGAATCTTGGAACGGATGATGATGGGCATGAGCTTCTTGGCCGTCTGGATAGCGCCCTTGGCCCAACGGTGTTGCTGGGTCTTGAAGCTCTGGATGGTGACGGGGAGTTCGGCGGGAGCGATCATGTCCGGGAGGTAGATGAACTTCCACCCCTTGAGCTGAGAACGGTAGCTGAGATCGAGGTCTTCGGTGAGGGTATCGTGTTCCCAACCGCCGCCGTCGACGATGGCCTGCTTACGCCAGATTCCGGCGGTCCCGTTGAAGTTGAAGTAGCGGTCCGTACGGTTGCGGACAGTGCTTTCGATGACGAAGTGGCCGTCCAAAAGGACCGATTGAACCTCCGTCAGGAGGGAGCAGGTTCTGTTGATATGGCCCCAACGGATCTGGACCATGCCGATCTTCGGGTTCGTGAAGAAAGGGACCGTTCGGCGGAGGAAGTTCTCCGGAGGAAGGAAGTCGGCGTCGAAGATGGCCAGATAGCCGTATTTGGCCTTTTCCATTCCAGCGGCCAAGGCGCCGGCCTTGAACCCAGTGCGTTCCTCTTTGGACCTATGCAGAAGGTTTATGTCGAAGCCCTTCCCTTGATACTCTTTGACAAGACCGGCAACAATCTCCGTGGTCTCGTCGGTGGAGTCATCGAGGACCTGAATCTCCATCTTCTCCTTGGGGTAGTCCAAGGCACAAACGGCTTTGATAAGCCTTTCGGCAACGTACATCTCGTTGTAGAGGGGCAGCTGGATCGTCACTCCCGGAGGTTCCGGGAAATCGCCCTGAGGACGGATCTTGTCGTCTTTGTGTTTATAAAACTGGTAAAGGAGAAAGTACCGGTGGGCCCCAAAGACGGAGAGAATAATAAGAATTGCAAAGTAGAAGACAAGAACGGCAATTTGCATGTTGACCCTCTTCCAACCTCTTTTTCTTCATTTCCGACGGGGGCGATGCGAAAGCCCGGCGCCGGTGATTAGAGAATGGGAAAGTATATCAGAAGGAAAGAGGGATTTCAATGAGGATCCGAAAAGGCGAAAAGCCTAGGGGGATCGGGAGTGTGGTATGATAACCCATGGTCAAAAAGCGATTGGATCTTGTTCTCACGGAGAGGGGGCTGGCGGAGAGTCGAAGCCGGGCTCAGAGCCTGATCATGGAAGGCCTCGTCACCGCCGGAGGACGGCGCGATCTCAAGGCGGGAAGCCTTGTGGACGAAGAGATCGACCTCCAGGTCGAACAACCTCTCCCCTACGTCGGCCGGGGGGCCTTGAAACTTGAGACCGCCCTGGATGGTTTCGGGATCGACCCCAACGGTCGGACCGCCCTGGATATTGGGTCCTCTACGGGCGGCTTTACCGACCTTCTTCTCCAGAGGGGAGCCTCCCGGGTCATCGATGTGGATGTCACCATCTCTCAGCTCCACTACCGCTTGATGAAGGATCCCCGGGTCTTGAAGGTGGAAAAGAACGCCCGTTACCTTGAAAAAGAGGATCTCCAGGGCCTCGTCCCCTCTCTGGTCGTCATGGACCTCTCCTTTATCTCCGTGTTGAAGGTGCTTCCCGCCGTCAAGCCTCTGGCTCCCAAGGCCGACTACCTAGTCCTGGTGAAGCCTCAGTTCGAAGGACGCCGGGAGTGGCTCCACAAGGGGATAGTCAGGGATGCCGGACACAGGGAGGAGATTCTCCTCGGAACCGCCGAAGGGGTCAAATCCTTGGGCCTCTTTCTCAAGGGGGTTCTCCCCTCGACCATTAAGGGGCAGAAGGGGAACCAAGAGTACCTCTTCTATATGGTTGACGGAGGGGAGGGGACACCGGTCTCCGAAGAGCGGCTTCGGGAGGTGGCAAAGTGAACACGCCTGTCTTGAGGATGGGTTTTCTTCTCCGCCCAGGCCTCTCCCAGGAGGGGGAGTGGGGCGAGAGAATCGAGGAGAGGTGCTCGGCCTTGGGAATCCTGGTCACCAAAGCGGGAATCGACGAGAGCCTTGAGGCTCGAGAGAGGGTCTTCCGGGAGAGTGATCTGGTTGTTGTCTTGGGTGGGGATGGCACCTTTCTCCAGGCCGCCGTTCAGGCCGCTCTCTGCGATGTTCCCCTCTTGGGGGTGAACCGTGGAGGCCTGGGCTTTCTGACCGAGTTCACCAGGGAGGAGTTCTTTCTCTACCTTGACTCCCTGGCGGCGGGAGGGTACTCCCTCAAGGAGAGGAGCCTCTTGGACGCCCGGGTGGGGGAGAGGAGCCTGTTGGCGCTGAACGATGTGGTCTTCACCAAAGAGAGTCACCTCCAGATGGTTCGTCTCAGGATCGTCGTGAACCGACGGGAGTTCTGCGTCGTGCGCGCCGACGGCCTGATCGTCTCCTCACCGACAGGTTCGACGGCTTACAACCTCTCCGCCGGAGGACCCATCCTGGAACCTGAAGGGAGAAACATCGTGATCACCCCGATCTGTTCTCACTCCTTGACCCTTCGTCCGGTCGTTCTGGCACCCGGCGCGGAGGTGGAGGTGGAGGTCCTGGAGGGGAACCTCGTCTCCGTCAACGCCGACGGCCGGAACGGAATCTCCCTTCTCAAGGGAAAGAGGGCTCTAGTCTCGGAATCACGCCACCGCCTTCGGGTCGTCACGAATCCTGACCGGGACTACTTCGCCCTCCTGAGGGAGAAACTCAAATGGGGCTGAGCTCTGTCCACCAATTTCTTCCCGCCCTTCACGACGGGGACGCCATCGGTTTTGAGGCTCTGAGCCTGAAACGTTTCTTCCTCTCCCAGGGGATCGAATCGAAGATCTATGCCTATACTGTCGACCCCTCCCTGGCCTCCGAGGCCGAGCCCCTGACATCCTACCGGGATAGAGAGGACGTGAAGATCTACCACTTCGCCATCCCTTCGCCTTTGACGGACTTTTTCTTGACCGCCAAGGGGAAGAAGGTCCTCATCCACCACAACATTACCCCCAGCCACTTCTTCACCCGGTTTCGCAAGGATCTCTTTCGGATCGGCCACTATGGGCGCAAGGAGCTCAAGTACCTGAAGACCGTGACCGCCTTGGCGGTGGGGGATTCCGAATACAACCGGAGGGAGCTGGAAGAGGCGGGCTTCCTGAAGACCGCCGTCTTTCCGCTCATGGTGGATTACTCCCGCTATGTCTCCCGGGAACCGGTTGCGGTTCTCAAGGAGCTCTTTCGGGACGGGCGTTTCAACCTTCTCACGGTGGGGAGGGTCGTGGCCAACAAGAGAGTGGAAGATGTCATCAAGATCTTCTTCTACTATAAGAAGTTTATCGATAACGATGCACGCCTCTTCGTCGTGGGAAACTGCCGTTCCGACGAGAAGTACTACCACGCTCTTCTGGACTATGTGAACTTCTTCTTTCTCTCTTCCAAGGACGTGATCTTCACGGGGCATCTCCCAGAGGAAGAGCTCCTGAGCTATTACGGTCTAGCGGATCTCTTCATCACCATGAGCGAGCACGAAGGCTTCTGCCTACCCCTCGTGGAGAGCATGATCTACGACCTGCCCATTGTTGCCTACGACTCTACGGCCATCTCGGGGACTTTGGGTGGGGCGGGCATGAGGGTGAAGACGAAGGATCCCGCGCGGGTGGGAGAGCTTCTCTCCCTGCTCCGTCAGGACGACTCTCTCCGGAAGGGGCTGATCCATGGACAACAGGCGAGGGTGAAGGAGATTCGGAATCTCAGCGACCCAGGGCGGTTTCTCTCCCTCCTGGAGGAAACCCTCTCATGAAGTTGGCCCTCGTGGCCCCTGTGGTTCTCGAAGAGGGCGGCCGCGACGACAGCGATCTCCTGCTCGTTCTGGCAAAAGCCTTGACGCTTCAGGGCTTCGATGTGGAGATCTTCACGACGACCGCCATCGGGGAAAGAACCTACGAACCTTTCTACCGTCCCGGTCGGACCAGGAGATCGGACTTCACGATCAACAGGTACAACACTCAGGAGCCGAAGGAGTACCGCTCCTTCCAACTCTTGACCCGGTGGCTTTTCTCGGGGCTCTACTCCCGCAGAGACGAGGGAATCTGGCTACGCCAAGCCGGCCCGGTTGTTCCCGCTATGGTCCGTCATCTCCTGGAGAGGGAGGAGGAGTTCGACCTCTTCCTTCTCTTCGGGGTCACCGGTTTCAACAACTTCGAGCTTCTGCGCAAGCTTTCCAAGCCAAAGGTCCTCTTCATCGGTGATCACTCCCTGGAGCTCCTGAACCTGAGAACCTTCCGGGAAGCTCTCGCCCAGAGCCGAGGCCTTGTCTTCTTCGGAGAGAGTAGGAAGGCTCTCTATGGGCGCCTCTACCCGGAACTCATGGGAAAGGTCCCCTTCATGGTCACCCCGCCTCTGACACCCTCTTTGCCGGTTCTCAGACGGTCGAGGCGGTTCGCTCGTAAACATGCCATCCCGGGGCCCTATATACTTTACCGGGGGAGCCTGGAAGAGGAGGGCGTCACCCGGGCGATCAAGTACTTCTTCTACCTTCATAAGAGGCACGGCCTCGACCTGAGCCTGGTCCTTCTGGGACGCCGGGGGATTCCCCTGATAGAAGCGGAGTGGATCAAGGTTGTTGAGGAGACTTCGGAGGTGGATGAGGCCCTGAGCGGGGCCATGGTCACCCTCCACCCCTCTCTCGAGGACCCTTTCGGCTACAGGCTCCTCGGCTCCTTGGGAAGCGGGAGGGGGTGCTTGGTCGACGGAAGGAACGAGCTCTACCGGGAGAGGTTGGTGAGGAGCGGCGCCGGATTTTTCTACTCGGGTTTTTTCGACTTCGAAAGGGTTGTTCTCGACCTTCTTCGAAAGCCTGACCGGGCTTTCAGGGCGGGTTGCAAGGGGCGGAAACTCTACCGAGAAAAGTATGACCAAGAGATTTTGTTGCCGGGAATTGTGGACTTTCTCCAAAAAGCCGTGGTATAATCCACCCCGTTCCCTTCTCCTCGCTAAGCTCTAAAGAGGCTCCGGCGGGGAAGATATGTGTTGACAACCCTTGGGAATTTTGTTATTATTCGAGAACTTCTCAGTGAGACTGAGAAACAGAGAGATTTAATGCTTTTGTAAGATTATGAATGGAGGTTTGTTTTGCCCACCATCAACCAGCTTATCAGACATGGCCGCAAGGCTGTAAAGGGAAAGAGCAAGGCCCCGGCTCTGCAGAAGAACCCCCAGAAGAAGGGAGTCTGCACGAAGGTCTTTACCACGACGCCGAAGAAGCCGAACTCGGCTTTGAGAAAGGTTGCCAGGGTTCGTTTGGCGAACGGAGTCGAAGTAACCGCCTATATCCCCGGGATCGGTCACAACCTCCAGGAGCACCATCAGGTGCTTGTCCGCGGAGGCAGGGTGAAGGACCTTCCCGGTGTGAAGTACCACATCATCCGTGGTACTCTTGATCTGGCCGGAACCGAGAACAGGATGCGCTCCCGTTCCAAGTATGGGTCTAAGAAGCCCAAGAAAAAAGACGGCGGCAAATAAACGAGGTGAGAGATGTCGAGACGTGAAGCCGCGAGGGTGAGGGAGTATCCTGGAGATACCCTCTATAACTCCAAGATCCTTGCAAAATTGATCAACTGTATTATGTGGAGCGGAAAGAAGAGCACCGCTCAGAAGATCGTCTACGGGGCCATGGACATCATGAAGGACAAGATGAACCAAGACCCGTTGGCGGTGGTCCTCAAGGCCATCGAAAACCTGAAGCCTGAGATCGAAACCCGGTCTCGACGCGTCGGTGGCGCGACCTATCAGGTTCCTGTAGAGGTTTCTTCCCGTAGGCAGCTGTCGTTGGCCCTTCGTTGGCTCATCCGTTACAGCCGTGAGAGATCCGGCAAGTCCATGCAAGAGAAGCTAGCCGCAGAGTTGATGGAAGCCTTCAACAGCAAAGGCGGAGCCGCCAAGAAGAGGGAAGACACCCTCAAAATGGCGGAAGCCAACCGGGCTTTTGCCCACTATAAGTGGTAAGAAGCCATGTCCGGTCAGGTCTCCCTCGATAGGATTCGCAACATCGGCATCATGGCCCATATCGATGCCGGGAAAACCACAACCACGGAGCGGATCCTCTATTACACAGGAAAAACATACAAGTTGGGAAGCGTCGATGAGGGAACCGCCGTAATGGACTTCATGGACCAAGAGCAGGAGAGGGGAATCACGATCTCCTCCGCTGCAACAACCTGCTTCTGGCGCGATTGCCAGATCAACATCATCGACACTCCAGGCCATGTCGATTTTACGGCCGAGGTCGAGCGAAGCCTAAGAGTCTTAGACGGCGGAGTCGTCCTCTTTTCGGCTGTCGAGGGTGTTGAGGCTCAGAGCGAAACGGTTTGGCGCCAGGCCGACCGCTACCGGGTTCCCCGAATCGCCTTCATCAACAAGATGGACCGTCTGGGGGCCGATTTCTTCCGCGTAGCCGAAGAGATTGAAGAGCGCCTGGATTCCAATCCCTTGATCCTTCAGTTTCCGATCGGTCAAGAAGACACCTTCACGGGCACTGTGGACGTTATCGGACAGCGCGCCTTTGTCTACGATTCCGATGCCCTGGGTTCGCAATACAACGTCGTTCCTATCCCCGAAAACCTTCGTGAGAAGGCCGCAACCCTCCGTACGAACCTTCTGGAGAAGCTTGCCGAAGTCGATGATAAGTTGATGGAGAAATACCTCAACTCCGAAGAGATCTCCGTCGAAGAGATGAGGGCGGCTATTCGGAAAGGGACTCTCGGCATGAAGTTCCTTCCCGTCCTCTGTGGGGCGAGCTTTAAGAATAAGGGCGTGCAGGCCCTCCTGGACGCGATTGTCGACTACCTTCCCTCTCCCGGGGATGTTCCTCCCGTCGAAGGGACTGATCCCAGGAGTGATGAGAAGGTCACCGTTCAACTCAACGAGAGCGGTCCTTTCGTGGCTCTGGTCTTCAAGGTTGTCACCGACCCCTTTGTCGGGCAACTGAACTACCTGAGGATCTACTCGGGGAAGATCAAGGCGGGGGACACGATACTTAACGTCGGCAAAGATAAGAAAGAGCGCCTTGCCAGGCTCCTGAGAATGCATGCCAACAAGAGGGAGGAGCTGGAAGAGGTAAGGGCCGGAGACATCTGCGCCACCGTTGCCCTCAAGTCCTCCATAACCGGTGACACCCTGGCGACGAAGGAAGCCCCGGTTCTTCTGGAAACGATAAAGTTTCCGGAACCCGTCGTGACCGTGGCCGTTGAGCCCAAGACTCAGGCCGATCACGACAAGCTCTCGGCTGCGCTTTTCAAGATTTCTACCGAAGATCCTACCTTCAAGGTCAGGAGGGATGCTCAGACCGGACAGACTGTCATCTCCGGAATGGGTGAACTTCATCTTGAGGTTATTCTCGAGAGGATCAAACGTGAGTTTAAGGTTCTCTCAAACGTCGGCGCCCCCCAAGTTGCTTATAGGGAGACCCTGACCCAGCCCTCTGAGGCCCAGGGCCGCTATATCAAACAGAGCGGTGGAAAAGGGCAGTACGGGGATGTCTGGATCAAGGTGGAGCCTCTCAAGAGGGGCGAAGGCTTTGTCTTTGAAGATAAGATTATCAAGGGAGTGATCCCGAAGGAATATATACCCGCCGTTGAGCAGGGGATCCGAGAGGCTTTGGATAACGGTATCCTGGCCGGTTTCCCTGTGGTGGACATTAAGGTGACCCTCTTCGATGGATCCTACCACGAAGTCGACTCTTCGGAGCTCGCCTTCAAGGTCGCTGGTTCCATGGGCTTTAAAGAGGCGGCCAGAAAGGCCAAGCCTGTGATCCTTGAGCCGATCATGAAGGTTCAGATCACCCTTCCCGAGAGCTATGTCGGGGATGTCATGGGGGACCTGAACTCACGAAAGGCGAAGGTGATCCGTTTTGAGATGAAATCAAAGTTTGCCGTGATCGACGCCGAGGTGCCTTTGGCCGAGATGTTTGGATACGCCTCAACGCTCCGGTCTATGACTCAGGGAAGAGGCAACTTTATCATGGAATTTTCTCACTATCTTGAACTGAACCGGGAGCGGATGGAAAAATTGCTCCCCGATTATCTCGAAAAGTAAAAAAGGAGAGGAGGTAATAGACCCATGGCGAAGGAAAAGTATCAACGGACGAAGCCCCACCTGAACGTCGGGACCATCGGACATGTCGACCACGGGAAGACGACGCTGACTGCGGCGATCACCAAGACCCTTCATATGAAGTATCCCAATGTTCAATACAGGGATTTCTGGAGCATCGACAACGCTCCCGAAGAGAAGGCCCGGGGTATCACCATCCAGATCTCTCACGTCGAGTACGAGACGGAGAAGCGTCACTACGCGCATATCGACTGCCCAGGTCACGCCGACTACGTGAAGAACATGATCACCGGTGCCGCCCAGATGGACGGAGCGGTTCTCGTGGTTGCGGCCACGGACGGTCCCATGCCCCAGACCCGTGAGCACATCCTTTTGGCCCGACAGGTGAACGTTCCCGCCATCGTCGTCTTTTTGAACAAGTGCGACATGGTGGAAGACGAGGAGATTCTGGAGCTGGTTGAGCTGGAGCTGAGAGAGCTTCTGAGCAGCTACGGTTTCCCCGGCGACGACATTCCGATCGTACGTGGAAGCGCCCTGAAGGCTTTGGAAGAGACCAGCACCGACTGCGCCGCGCCTGCTTACGAGAGCATCTGGAAGTTGGCCGAGGCGATCGACAACTACATTCCCGCCCCCATGCGTGATGTGGAGCATCCTTTCCTTATGCCCATCGAGGACATTTTCAGCATCAGCGGCCGTGGGACGGTTGTTACCGGTCGTATTGAGCGCGGTATCGTGAAGGTGGGAGAGGAAGTCGAGATCGTAGGGATCCGCGAGACCCGCAAGAAGGTCGTGACCGGCGTCGAGATGTTCCGCAAGGAGCTTGACGAGGGCATGGCCGGGGACAACGTGGGCGTATTGATCCGCGGTCTGGACAAGGACGAGGTCGAACGCGGTATGGTTTTGGCCAAACCCGGGACGATCACCCCTCACACCCACTACAAGGCTCAGGTCTACGTTCTGAAGAAGGAAGAGGGCGGGCGTCACTCCGCGTTCTACAGCGGCTACCGTCCCCAGTTCTACTTCCGGACCACCGACGTGACCGGCGAGGTTATTCTCCCTGAAGGCGTGAAGATGATCATGCCTGGCGACAACACCGAGGTCATCATCAAGCTGATCAAGCCCATCGCCATGGACAAGGGCCTCAAGTTCGCCATCCGTGAGGGTGGACGGACCATCGGTGCCGGTTCGGTCACCGAGATCATCGAGTAGTTGCTTCTCTGATAAGAGTAGAGGATAGAACCATGGAAAAGATTCGTATAAAATTGAGAGCTTTTGACTACCGTTTGTTGGACAAATCCACCATCGAGTTGGTGAAAAAGGCGAAGGATACGGGCGCCCATGTCTCCGGCCCTATCCCCCTGCCTACGAAGATCCAGCGTTTCTGCGTTCTCCGTTCGCCCCATGTGGATAAGAAGTCCCGTGAACACTTCGAGATCCGGACCCACAAGAGGGTGATCGAGATCACCGAGTACAACGAGAAGACTATTGAAGAGCTTCAGAAGATGGATCTTCCCGCCGGTGTCGAAGTGGAAGTCAAGGCTTTGTGAGGCGACCATGATAGAAGGAATCATCGGGAAGAAAATCGGCATGACCCAGATTCTGAACGAGAAGGGAGAGGCTTTGCCTATCACGATCATTCAGGCGGGTCCCTGCGTTGTTGTTCAGAAGAGGGTCGCTGAAAAGGACGGCTACTCCTGCGTACAGATAGGTTTGGTTGAAAACCGTACTGTGAAAGGCGTGACCAAGGCCATGAAGGGTCACTTTGAAAAACACGGCATTACCCAGCCGATCCGCGTACTCCGGGAGATGAGAATCGCCCAGGGTGGAGAGGTGAATGAGGGAGCCGAGTTCAAGGTTGACTTCTTCGAAGAGACGAAGATGGTCGATGTCATCGGCGTCACAAAAGGAAAAGGCTTCCAGGGAGTCATCAAGCGTCACGGCTTCCACGGTGGTCGTATCACCCACGGCTCCATGTTCCATAGGGCTCCCGGTTCCAGCGGCGCCAACACCTATCCCGGCGAAGTCAAGAAAGGGAAGAAGCTGCCTGGACACGCAGGAACCGCACGCAAGACCATCAAAAACCTCCGCGTTGAGAAGATCATCAAGGAAGAGAATCTCATCCTCGTCCGTGGTGCTGTCCCGGGTCCGAACGGAGGAGTCGTTATCGTCCGAAAAAGCGATTTTAAGTGAGGTAGGCCATGTTCACCATCGAAGTGAAAGACAAAGAGAACCGTAAGGTGAAAGATCTCACCTTACCGGAAGAGGTGTTTGGTTACCCTGTTAAGAAGCATTTGATGTGGGAAGTGGTGAAGGCTTTTCTCGCCAATAGAAGAAGCGGCAACGCCGCGACGAAGACCCGTGCCATGGTCAGCGGCGGCGGTAAGAAGCCTTGGAAACAGAAGGGGCGTGGTACAGCCCGTTCCGGTAGCACCAGGTCTCCCCTCTGGAGACACGGTGGTGTCTCCTTCGGTCCTCAGCCCCGCAGCTACGGCGTGGAGATTCCTAAAAAGATGCGCAGAAGTGCTCTCAAATCGGCTCTCTCCTCTAAGTTCCACGACAAGGAGATGTTGGTTGTGGACGATCTGTTGCTGACATCTTTGAAGACCAAGGACGCCATGAACTTCCTCAAGAAGATGGAGCTTTCCAAGGTTCTTATCGTTGACAACGGTGAGAACAGAAACCTTCAGCTCTCCACAAGGAATATTCCCGACGTGAAATCCATCGATTACAGGGAAATCAATGTCTACGAAGTGTTAAAATACAAAAACCTTCTTTTCAGCGAGAAGGGACTGGTATCCTTGCTGGAGGTTTTAAAATGAAATACGACAAGTACGCGATCATAAAGGGCCCGCTTATTACCGAGAAAAGCACGGACATGAAAGAGTTCAACCGTGTGGTGGGCTTTATCGTTGACCTGAAGGCCAACAAGATCCAGATCAAAAAGGCCGTCGAAGAGCTTTTTAAGGTTAAGGTCGAGTCTGTGAAAACCGTTATTAAACACGGAAAGCCCAGACGCTACGGCCGCTTTGTCTCTGACGGATCCGATTTTAAGAAAGCCTTCGTGAAGCTGAAAGAGGGCGAGAAGATGATCGAATTTTTTGAGGCGGTGTGATATGGGAATCAGAACATACAATCCAACGACACCCTCCCGCCGGTTTATTACTGGCTTCACCTTTGAAGAGATCACCAAGGAGAAACCTCATAAACCTCTGACGAAGTACATCGGAACCAGCGGCGGTAGGAACAACCTGGGTCGAATCACCTCCCGTTTTCGTGGTGGTGGACATCGGCGCCTTTACAGGGTTATCGATTTCAAGAGAAACAAAATGGATGTTCCGGGAGTTGTGGAGAGTATTGAATACGATCCCAACCGCTCTTCCTGGATCGCCCTCATAAAGTATGCCGACGGCGACAGACGCTATATCATCGCTCCCGTCGACCTCAAGGTTGGATCCAAGGTCATCTCCACCGAAGGTGAAGCGGAGATCCTTCCCGGCAACTCCATGTTGCTTGAGAAGATCCCTGTGGGGACCATAGTTCACAACATCGAACTCTACCCCGGAATGGGAGGACAGATCGCCCGCTCTGCAGGGTCTCAAGCAAGGATCCTCGGAAAAGAGGGTGGGTATGCCATCATGAAGATGCCCTCCAACGAGCTGAGGAAGATCAAACTCTCCTGCCGGGCGACCATTGGTCAGGTGGGCAACATCGACCATTCCAACATCACCATCGGAAAAGCCGGTAGGACCCGTTGGCTTGGATGGCGTCCCCATAACCGGGGTACCGTCATGAACCCTGTCGACCATCCCCATGGGGGCGGTGAAGGGAAGACGAAAGGCGGAAGACATCCTGTAACCCCTTGGGGTCAGCCTACAAAGGGATACAAGACGCGTAAGAATAAACGTACCACCGCTTTCATTCTGAAGAGGAGAAAGTAACATGGGCAGATCTTTAAAGAAAGGACCCTTCGTCGAAGAAAGGCTTATTGGTCGGGTCTTGGAGGCCCGTAAGGATATCAAAAGAAAGTCGGTATTGAAGACATGGTCTCGGGCTTCTACGGTGGTCCCAGAAATGGTGGGTTTGACCATAGCCGTCCACAACGGAAAGAAGTTCATCCCCGTCTTCGTCACCGAGAACATGGTTGGACACAAGCTTGGTGAGTTTTCCCCCACAAGGACATACAAGGGTCACACAAGCAAGACCGAAAAAGTGGCCACCAGGAAATAAGGAGACGACTATGGCCGAAAAAGAAAGAGGGTATATCGTGGAGGCTCACGGTAAATACGTGAGGATCTCTCCCTATAAAGTCCGTTTGGTCATCGATTTGGTGAGGGGAAAGAACGTTAACGAAGCCGTGACGATCTTGAAGTTCACCTCTATGAAGACAGCCGCCGGGCAGGTCTCGAAGGTCCTGAACTCTGCTGTCGCCAACGCGGAAAATCGCTTCCCGAACATTGAGTTGGATAAGCTCTTCATCAAGCGGATCTACGCCAACGATGCCCCGCGGTTGAAAAGGTTCAAAGCGGGTCCCATGGGAAGAATGCGGCCGATCCTTCACAGGTTCAGCCATATTTCTATCTTTTTAGACGAGAAGTAAGGAGGAAGCCGTGGGACAGAAGACGCACCCCTATGGGTTTAGATTAGGTTTCAATAAAGATTGGAAGTCTCGTTGGTTCGCCGAAGGGAAAGACTATGTGGATAAGCTCCACGAAGATCTGAAGCTTCGCCGTTACATCAAGAAGACACACGAGAACGCCGGCATTCAAGATGTCATTATCGAAAGAGTGGCGGACTCCATCACCCTCTACATCTACACGGCCCGTCCCGGTGTCATCATCGGTCGTGGAGGCTCAAAGCTTCAAGAGATCCGGACGAACATCCAGAAGGATTTCAACAAGCAAGAGGTAGCCATTGAGATCAAAGAGGTGAGCAAGCCTGAGCTTTCCGCTCAACTCACCGCCGAGGGAGTCGCCGTGAGGTTGGAGAAGCGAACAGCCTTCCGCAGGGCCATGAGAATGGCCGTCGCCGGTGCCCTCAAATGCGGTGCTCTCGGGATCAAGATCATGGTGGCCGGCAGGTTGGGCGGCGCCGAGATCGCTCGGACGGAATGGTACCTTCAGGGAAAGGTTCCCCTACAGACACTGAAGGCCGACATCGATTACGGTTTCTTTGAAGCCTGTACCACCTATGGAAAGATCGGTGTGAAGGTTTGGATCTACAAAGGGGAGAAACTCAAAGAGAAGAGCATGAAGAGAGACGCTCTGATGGCCAAGGAGGCGTAACATGTTGATGCCTAAGAAGGTTAAATACAGGAAACAACAGCGCGGGAAGATGAAGGGGATGGCCCATTCGGGTAATCTCATCAGCTTCGGCGACTTCGCCCTTCAGACCTTGGACAGAGGATGGCTTACCTCCCGGCAGATCGAGGCCGCCCGTGTGGCCATCAACCGTTACATCAAGAAGGGAGGGAAAGTGTGGATCAGGACCTTTCCTTGGAAACCCATCACCAAGCGTCCCCCCGAGACTCGTATGGGAAACGGTAAGGGCGATGTGGCCGAATGGGTGGATGTCGTTCTTCCCGGCAAGATCCTTTTCGAGATCGGAGGAGGCATTCCGGAAGATACGGCTAAAGAGGCATTCCGCCTTGCTTCTCATAAGTTGCCGATGAAGACCCGTTTTGTTAAGAGGTGATCGATGAAGATTACAGAAATGAAAGATAAATCTTTGGAAGAGTTAGGCAAGATGGAAGAAGAGCTGAAGTCACAGCTCTTCAAGCTCAATCTGCAGAAGTCTCTGGGTCAGCTTCAGAATCCCATGAAAATCAGAGGAGCCCGCAGGGATATCGCCCGCATCAAGACTCTTATCCGCGAAAGAGGAGAGAAGCAATGAAGAAAGTCACCAAGACAGGGGTGGTCACCTCTGCAAAGATGGATAAAACTGTAGTGGTGACCGTATACCGTACGGTCAAACACCCCCTCTACAGCAAGATGATCCGGCGATGGAAGAAGTTTATGGCCGACGACGGAGAGGGTATCTGTCGGCAGGGCGATACGGTCATCATCGAAGAGACCCGTCCTCTCTCTCGGCATAAAAGATGGAAAATCGTCAAGGTCATTGAGAAGTCCCAGTCCATTGAAGGTGAGGAGGTAGGCAATGTTGCAGATGCAATCGATCCTGCGGGTCGCTGACAACACAGGCGCCAAGAAACTTATGGTCATCCACTCGGCCCACGGTGCGGCTGATACCCATATATCCATCGGAGACATCGTGACCGCTTCCGTCAAAGAGGCGGAGCCCAACAGCAAGATCGAGAAGGGTTCCGTCGTGAAAGCCGTCATCGTTAGAACCGCTAAAGAGATCCGTCGTCGCGACGGTAGTTATATCCGGTTCGATGACAACGCGGCCGTCCTTGTCAACGGAGAGGGCGAACCTATCGGCACCCGTGTCTTCGGACCCGTCGCGCGTGAGTTGAGAGAGAAGAAGTTCATGAAGATCGTCTCTCTGGCTATGGAGGTACTCTGATGTTGAAGATAAAGAAAGGGGACACCGTCACCGTCCGCGCCGGTAAAGATAAGGGCAAGAACGGCAAAGTTTTGACCGTGGAACCCGATAAAAATAGGGTTATTGTCGAAAAGATCAACATCATAAAGAAGCATGTCAAGCCCAACCCCCAGAAGGGTATCAAGGGCGGCAAGCTTGAAAAGGAAGGGGCGATTCCCCTTGCCAAGGTGATGTACTTCTGCCAAAACTGTGGCCAAGGAGTCCGGGTGGGTTTTAAACTCTCCGAGAAAGGTGACAAGGTCAGAGTCTGTAAGAAGTGCGGAACCACTCTGGATTGAGGAGGGAAAGAAGATGATGCCCCGTATGAGAGAGAAGTACAACACCACTTTAAGACAAGAGCTGAAAGAGAAGCTCGGATGCAGCAACATCATGCAGGTGCCGAGGCTCGAGAAGATCGTCATTAACATGGGGGTCGGTGAAGCGACTCAGAACATCAAGGCGATCGACGCGGCCGCGGCTGACTTGGTGACTATCGCCGGGCAAAAGCCGGTGATCCGAAGGGCGAAGAAGTCGATCTCGGCCTTCAGGCTCCGTCAGGGCATGTCCGTCGGAGTCTCTGTCACCCTAAGGCACGATAGGATGTACGAGTTTTTGGATAGATTGATTTCCATCGTCCTCCCCCGTATCCGTGACTTCAAAGGCGTGCCCCACAAGGCCTTTGATGGTAGAGGCAACTACACCTTGGGACTCAAGGATCAGGTCAACTTTCCTGAGATCGATTACAACAAGGTCGACAAGAACCGCGGTTTGAACATCACCATCGTCACCACCGCCACCGAGGACAAGGGTGCCTACGAGTTGCTGAAAATGTTTGGTATGCCTTTCAGGGCGTAACAGGAGGAAGGAAAGATGGCTAGCAAATGTCAATGGGCTAAGTTGAAGAAAGGGAATAAATATAAAACCCGCGAGGTCAACCGTTGCAAACTCTGCGGCCGGGACCACGGTTACCACAGAGTTTTCGGCATATGCCGTCTCTGCCTTCGGGAACTGGCTCTGAGGGGAGAACTCCCCGGCGTCGTTAAGGCCAGCTGGTAAAATCATTAAGGAGAGAATGAGATGTTAACCGATCCCGTTGCCGATTATTTGACCCGTATTCGTAACGCCATACAGAAAAGGTTTGATACCGTCGATATGCCTAAGTCCAACTTCAAGGTTGAGATCAGCAAGATCCTCAAACAAGAGGGGTATATCGTGGATTTTGAAAACGCCAAGGACCAGAAGAAGCCTACCTTGAGAATTAAACTGAAGTACAAGGACGGCCTCTCCGTCATCAGCGGACTGGATAGGGTTTCCAGACCCGGAAGAAGGATCTATAGCTCTTCGGAACGCGTACCGAAGGTTCTCAACGGTTTGGGAATCGCCGTAGTATCCACCTCCAAGGGTCTCATGACCGACCGGAAGGCTCGTCAGGAAGGTCTGGGCGGAGAGATAGTCTGCACCGTCTGGTGAGGAGGAGAAGAGATGTCCCGTATCGGAAAACAACCCATCGAGATACCGAAAGGTGTGAAAGTTGATATGCAGGAGGGGACGGTTCATGTGGAAGGCCCTAAGGGGAAACTGACCGTGCCTCTGCTTCCTGAACTCGACTACAAGGTCGAGGCTGGAAACCTGACCGTTTCGCCGAAGAATCTGGAACGTCGTGCCCGCTCCATGTGGGGTCTCTCCAGGACGCTCATCAACAACGCCGTCCAGGGGGTCACCCAGGGCTACACACGGTCTCTTCAGGTCGTCGGATCCGGTTACAGGGTTCAGCTGGAAGGGAAAAACCTGGTCTTCGCCATTGGTTTCTCCCATCCTGTCACGGTGGTTCCCCCGGAAGGGATCTCCTTCACCGTGAAGGATCCAGCTAACTTCTCTATCGCCGGAATCGACAAGCAGTTGGTCGGACAGATCGCGGCCAACATCCGTTCCATCAGACCTCCGGAACCCTATAAGCTGAAAGGGATTCGGTACGTTGGTGAGAAGCTTATCCAGAAAGAAAGAAAGTTAGGAGCTAAGTAACATGATAAAGGATAAGGTTAGCGAGAGAAAAGTAAGACGCCTTAGGGCGAAAAGGGCGATCCGAAAGAAAGTCTTTGGATGTGCGGAGAAACCGAGGCTTGTCATTTTTAAGAGTCACTGCTACATCTATGCGCAGGCGATCGACGATCAAGCCGGGCATACCATGGCTGCAGCCTCCTCTCGGGAAGAGGGTTTTACCGCCGAAGGGAAATCCCTCAAGAATGTCCATGCCGCCAAAAAGGTTGGAGAGATTATTGGGGAGAGACTCCTGGAGAAGGGAATTAAGAATGTCGTCTTCGACAGGAATGGCTACCGTTATCACGGGAAAGTCAAATCCCTCGCAGAAGGCGCTCGAGAAAAGGGTTTGCAATTTTAGGAGGCGACCATGGACCACTATAAGAATAGAGACAGAGGCAGAGAAGAGGATAAAGAGTTTATCGATCAGGTAATCCTGATCCGCAGAGTCACCAAGGTCGTCAAGGGCGGTAAGAACATGCGGTTCTCGGCCCTGGTAGCCGTGGGAAACAAGAAAGGGATGATCGGTATCGGTAAAGGGAAAGCGAGAGAGGTTCCCGAGGCTATCCGAAAGGCTATCGAGCAGGCCAAGAGAAGGATGATCACCGTTCCTATCATGCATGAGACGATTCCCCATTATATCGAAGGGAAGCACGATGCGGGTCACGTTGTTCTTCGCCCGGCCAATAAAGGTACTGGAGTCATTGCCGGTGGCGCGGTGAGGATTATTCTGGAGCTTGCAGGAGTTCAGAACATTCTGACGAAGAATATCGGAAGCAGAAACGCCATTACATCCGCCCGCGCGGCCATCGAGGGGTTGAGAAGGCTGAAGAGCCCCGCCTCTGTCGAGAGAATGCGTGATAAGGGACTCAAGGAGTAAGCCATGAAGAAGCTGAGAGTAACGCTTATGAAAAGCACCATCGGCCATACAGATAAGCAGAAGGCGAACGTTATTGGACTCGGTCTGAGAAGAATACGTCACAGTGTTGTTCTTGAAGACAGACCGGAGATCAGAGGCATGATCAACCAAGTGATTCACCTGTTGAAAGTCGAAGAGGTGGAGGAGTAAGATGAACCTGACCCAGATTAAACCTATAAAGAAGGCTCTCCACAGCAGGAAAAGGGTGGGCCGCGGACCGGGTTCCGGACTCGGAAAGACCTCGGGAAGAGGCTTCAACGGTCAAAAGTCTCGGAGCGGTTATTCCCGTCGTTACGGATTCGAGGGCGGTCAGATGCCGATCGTCCGTCGTATGCCGAAGCGTGGTTTTTCCAACTGCCCCTTTAGAGAGGAGACTCAGATCGTGAACCTCATCGATCTCGAGAGAGTCTTCACTGGAGGAGAGGTTACAGTCGTTGAAATGAAGAAGGCTGGCCTTGTGAAAGGCGAAAAGGCAAAAGTTCGAGTCCTTGCCAAGGGATCTCTCACGAAAAGCCTTGTCGTCCATGCCAACCACTTTTCCCAGAAGGCCGCTGAGGCGATTACCTCCGCTGGCGGAAAGGCTGTCGTTATCGGTCAAGAGTAATTTCTCTAATAACCGAAGAGGAGAAGGATCTTGCTGAAAAGCATTCGAAACATCTTTGCCATACCCGATCTGAGGAAAAGAGTGATCTTCACCCTTCTTCTCCTCGCGGTCTACCGTTTAGGAGCGCAGATACCCATTCCTGGCATCAACGCTGAAGCGCTCTTCGAGTTTTTCAAGAGTGCCGCCGGTGGGTTTCTTGGTTTCGTTGATCTTTTCGCCGGCAGAGCCCTGAGCAGGATGTCGATCTTTGCCTTGGGGATCATGCCCTACATCTCCGCCTCGATCATTCTCGAACTCTTGGTCGTTGTCTGGCCCTATCTTGAGAAGTTGAAGAAGGAAGGGGAGCTTGGGCAGAAGAAGATCACCCAGATGACCCGTTATGGAACCGTAGTCATCTGCTTGGTCCAAGGTCTTGGTATGGCCATCGGTCTTGAAAGGGCTACCTCTCCGACAGGACAACCGGTCGTCATGGATCCGGGCTGGGGCTTCCGCTTTATCACCGTGATTACCTTCATGGCCGGAACGATCTTCATCATGTGGCTTGGCGAACAGATCACGGAAAGGGGTATCGGAAACGGAATCTCACTGATCATCTTCTCGGGAATCGTTGTCGGACTCCCTCGAGGAATCGCGGATATCGTCGAGAAGCTGAGGGGCGGCGAGATGTCCCCTCTCAAGATTCTCTTCCTCTTAGCCTTCATGCTTGTGGTGACAGGTTTTATCGTCTTTGTAGAACGCGGGCAGAGAAGGATCCCTGTCTCCTACGCCAAGAGAGTCCAGGGCCGGAAGATCTACGGTGGACAATCTACACACCTTCCTATTAAAGTGAACACCGGCGGGGTGATCCCGATCATCTTCGCCTCTTCGGTTATCACCTTCCCCGCCACAATCGCCGGGTTTATTAAGCATCCGATCGCCCAGTCCATCTCCAGGCAGCTCTCCTTCGGTATGCCTTTATATGTCCTGCTCTACCTTGCAGGGATCGTTTTCTTCACCTATTTTTATATCTCCATCATCTACAACCCTCAGGATGTCTCGGAGAACCTCAGAAAATACTCTGGGTTCATCCCGGGGATCAGACCAGGGAAAAACACCGCCGACTACATCGATTCCGTCCTTTCCCACCTGACCTTTATCGGCGCCATCTATCTCGCCGTGGTAGCTCTTATTCCGGAGTTTCTCATGGCCGGTGTCAAAGTCGATACGATCCCCTTCATCGGGGACTCTCTCGACGCCTTCCTTCCTAAATGGTTTACTCAGGGAATGAACGTGAACTTCTACTTCGGCGGTACTTCGCTTTTGATCGTCATCGGGGTTGCCATGGATACTCTCAATCAGATCGAGTCTCAATTGGTTATGAGAAACTACGAGAGTTTCCTCGGCGGTCGCACAAGACTTCGGGGCAGGAGATGAAGCGGATTGTATTACTGGGGCCACCTGGGAGCGGTAAGGGTACTCAAGGAGACATGATCTCTCAAAAGTACGGTTGGCCCCGTATCTCCACGGGGGATATCTTTCGTGAAGCCGCGGAAGCGGGTGACGAAAGGGGGCTTATGATCAAGGCAACGATCGATCGGGGCCTGCTCGTGGATGACCACATCGTGATATCCTTGGTCAAGGCCAGAATCGAGAGAGAAGATTGTCAGCACGGGTATATTTGGGATGGATTTCCCAGAACAATTAACCAGGCGGAGGAATCCCTGAAATGGTGTAAAGAGGGGGACCAACAGCTTGCCTTCTTCATCGATATCACAGATCAGGCGATTCTCCAGAGGCTGACGGCAAGAAGAACATGCCATGAGTGTCACTCGGTCTTCAACGGTCACAACCGGGAATATCCGAAAGACGGACTCTGTCCCAAGTGCAGAATCCCTCTTATTCAAAGGGATGATGATAAAAAAGAGGTGATATCCAAGAGGTTGGAAGTCTACCATTCCACCACGGAACCGCTTCTTCGGTATTACAAGGGTATGGAATACTTCTATAAGGTTGACGGAAGCGGCGATCCGGATACTCTTTTCAAGAAAATCTGTGATATAATTGAGGCCGCTTAAGATGATTATTTTAAAGACCCAGGAAGAAAAGAAGAAGTTACGTGAGAGCAACCGAATCGTCGCTCTCGTCTTGAGGGAGATTGAAGCCCTCGTAAAGCCTGGGGTGAGAACCGCAGATCTTGATAAATTCGCTGAAGAGCTCATCCTCAAAGAGGGAGCGACGCCCACTTTCAAAGGGTACAACGGCTTTCCGGCCTCTCTCTGCATATCCGTCGACGAGGAAATCGTCCATGGAATCCCTTCTGTAAGAAGACTGAAGGAGGGAGAGATCGTCAGCATCGACGTTGGTGCCACCAAGAACGGTTATGTCGGTGACGGCGCCAGAACCTTTCAGGTTGGAAATGTCGATGATAGGGCTCTGAAGCTGATGAAGTACACTGAAGAATCGCTCTGGAAGGCTGTTGAGAAGGCTGTTCCTGGAAACAGGATATCCGATATCTCCAACGCGGTTCAAAAGCACGTTGAGGCGGAAGGTTTCTCTGTGATCCGGCAGTTCGTTGGGCACGGGATCGGAAGGAACATGCACGAGGATCCTCAGATTCCCAACTACGGACGACCCGGAAGGGGACCGGAGATTAAGAAAGGTATGGTATTCGCTATAGAACCCATGGTAAGCGAAGGGAAGAGCTGTGACGCCGTCGTCCTGGACGATGGATGGACGGCGGTTACCTCCGACGGTGCCAGGGCCGCCCACTACGAAGTGAGCGTTTTTGTGGAAGAGGGGGGCGCTGAAGTCCTCACGGTGATATAGAGATGAGCAAAGAAGACCACATCGAGATCAAAGGCATCGTTCGGGAAGTGTTGCCGAACGGAATGTTTAAGATCGAGATGGAGAACAATGCGGAACATATTATCTTGGCCCATATATCAGGGAAGATGAGAAAGCATAGAATCAAGATCCTCCCTGGGGATAAGGTGCTTACAGAGGTTTCCCCCTACGATTTGACCAGGGGGAGGATCGTATACCGCTTTTAGGAGGAGAAGAGATGAAGGTGCGCGCTTCTGTAAAAAAACTCTGTGATAAATGCAAGATCATCAAACGGCATGGAGTCGTTCGGGTGATCTGTGAAAACCCCAAGCACAAACAGAGACAAGGATAAGAGAGGAGGAGTTCCATGGCGAGAATCGCGGGCGTAGAAATCCCCGATAACAAAAGGGTAGAGATAAGTCTGACCTATATCTTCGGAATAGGGCGTTCAAAATCTCAGAAGATATTGGAACAGGCCAAGGTTGACAAGAACAAGAGAGTCAAGGAACTCAAGGCCGAAGAGCTCAACACCATCCGTATGATCATCGAAAAAGAGGAGAAGGTTGAGGGTGATCTTCGCAAAGAGATCCAGATGAGCATAAAGAGACTCATGGAGATCAACTGCTACAGGGGACTCCGCCACAGAATGGGTCTTCCTGTACGTGGACAGAGAACCAAAACCAACGCTAGGACCCGGAAGGGACCTCGGGGTTCTTTGATCAAGAACAAGAAATAAGGAGGATGTAGATGCCGCCCCGAAGAATGGCCAAAAGGAAGAAAAAGATACTCAAGACGGTTGATCAAGGTATTGCGAATATCTTCTCGACCTTTAACAATACAATCGTCTCCATATCCGATAGAGAAGGGAACGTGATCGCCTGGTCTTCCGGTGGAACGGCCGGTTTCAAGGGATCCCGTAAGGGAACTCCCTTCGCCGCGCAGATCGCCGCTGAGCGTTGCGTTCAGAAGGCTAAAGAGTATAAACTCTCCTCGGTGGAAGTGAAGATCAAGGGGCCTGGCCCCGGTCGTGAAGCCGCCTTGAGAACCCTTCACTCTTCGGGTCTTAGGGTCCATTCGATCAGCGACATTACACCCATCCCCCACAACGGATGTAGGCCGAGAAAGAAAAGGAAAGTATGAGGAGGATAGACCATGTCGAGATATACGGACGCTAAGTGCCGTCTCTGTCGGAGGGAACAAGAGAAGCTTTTTCTCAAGGGCGCCAAATGTAGTTCTGAAAAGTGCGCCATGGAAAAAAAGCGTCTCCATCCCGGAAAAGATGCGAAAGGGCAGACCAAACCCCTTATCGGATACAATCAGCAGCTTCGTCAGAAGCAGAAGGTGAAGAGACACTATGGAATGACGGAGAAGCAGTTCTATCTCTTCTTCCAGAAGGCCAACAAAATGACGGGAGTTACTAGCGACAACCTCTTCCAGATGTTGGAAAGAAGGCTGGACAATGTCGTCTACAAGGCTGGATTCGCTTGCTCCAGGGATCAGGCCAGACAGATGGTCTCCCATGGGTTGGTCCATGTCAACGGTCATAAGGTCGATATCCCCTCCTACCTCGTTAAGAAAGAAGACAAGCTGACCTTTAAAAAGAAGAACCTCGAATCTGAGACCTTTAAGGATCAGATCAACGTTTCGAAGTCTTTGGCCAACTCCAGGGACAGAATCGTGCCCGGCTGGATCGAGGTCAATTACGATAACTTCGAAGCCAAAGTTCTCGAGTATCCTTCTATAAAGGATGTGTACCTCACGGTTGAACCCAGACTGATCGTCGAGCTTTACTCCAAGTAAGAGGGGGACCCATGAAAAAGTTTATGATAGGTTTCCAGAAGCCCCGGTTGGTTGAGGTCGACGAGGGGTCGTTGACTTCAACGTTCGGCAGATTCACGGCTCAACCGTTTGAAAAGGGCTTCGCCACTACCGTAGGGAACGCCGTAAGGCGGGTTCTTCTCTCCTCGATAGAGGGAGCCGCCATCGTGGCCGTTCGGTTCGATGGAGTGGTTCATGAGTTCTCTACGATCAAAGGGGTTTGGGAAGATGTTCTCAACATTATCCTTAACTTAAAAACGATCCCTTTGAAGATGGAAGGCGATGGTCCTAAGAAACTGACTCTGAAAAAGTCCGGGGAAGGCGAGGTCAAATCCGGAGATATCAAGTGCCCGGAGGGCGTTGAGATCTTTGATAAAGAGATTCACATCGCTACTCTCGATACGGATGGAAAGATCGCGATCGATATGATCGTGGATAAAAATTTCGGGTATGTGCCCGCTGAGTATAACTTCGATGAGGAACTTTCTGTGGATTACATTCCTGTCGACTCGGTGCACTGCCCTATCAAGAATGTAAAATATACTGTCGAAAACGCCCGAGTGGGGTTCAGGACCGATTACGAGAAGCTGAACCTCGAGGTAGTCACCAACGGGACGATCAACCCGGTGGAAGCGGTCGATAAGGCGGCAAAGATTCTTCGTCAGCATCTGGCGATATTCCTTCGTAGCGAAGACAGCTTCACCCTGGCTAAAAACGATGGTGAGGACGATGTCTACTCCTCGAAGGTTGATCTACTGGCCTCCTCTATCAACGTTCTGAAGCTTTCCGCAAGGGCTTCCAACTCTCTGACGCAGGCTCAGATCAGCCATGTTTATAAGCTGGTCCAGAAGGAAGAGAAAGAGCTCATGGAGGTAAAGAAGCTTGGCCGGAAGACATTGAACGAGATCATTGAGAAGATTCATGAGCATGGGTTCGATTTGGGAGTGAAACTCCATCAGGACCTTTTAAAGAAAATAGAATCTAAAGCTAAAAGGAGTGAGGAAGAATGAGACACCTGGTCGCCCATAGAAAGTTGCGGAGAAACCAGGGCCACCGGATGGCCCTTCTGAAGAACCTCGTGGCCTCTCTTATCGAAAACGAGAGAATCGTCACGACGGTTGCTAAAGCCAAAGAGACGAGGCCTCTGGCCGAGAAGATGATCACCCTGGGAAAGAAAGGTACCGTGCATCACCGCCGTTTGGCCTTCCAGTTCATCAACCGGGCTGGACACGTCAAGAAGGTTTTCGATACCCTCGCCCCCCGTTTTTCCGCGCGGAACGGCGGTTATACGAGGATCATTCATCTGGACGAGAGAAAAGGGGATGGCGCGGAAATGGCTATTCTCGAATTCGTAGACTATCAGTTCAAGAAGAAGGATAAAAAAGAGAAGAAAGAGACGGCTCCTAAGAGCTGAAACGTTCTTCCTCGAAAAGAGAGAGGCCTCTCCGAAAGGAGGGGCCTTTTTTTTTACTCCCTAGGGAGAGAGAGGAAGACTTCTCTGAAAGACTCTTTGTCGTTCAGAGAATACGAAAGGTGAGGTAGGCGGTAAGCTTGAGGTTGTTGAGGGGAAGCTTAAGAGCCTCTTTCCCGACACGTTTCATCTCAGCCTCGCCGTCGGTGTATTGAATAAACAAGGCGCCACCGGCTCTTTTGAAGAGAGATTTCTGAAGGAGAACACCGAAGTTGATCCCCGAGGTGTTGACTCTCTCTTCGTTGAGAACGACCTCTTTCAGAACGGGTACAGTGTAGGGAGAGACTTCGGAGACGGAAACCTCTTGAAGAATCTCAGGTTTCACGGAGAGCAGGGTGTAACCGACGAAGAGGGAAAGGGCCAAACCTTGGGAGCGGTAGAAACGGTAGATGTAGTTGAAATCCCACTGGTTGACCCTATAGGAAAGATCGTTCCTAGTAAGGGAGAGGGGACGGAGAGTGTGAACGTAGTAGGGGTGGGGGTAGGTACTCTCCATGAAAAGGTCCATATCCGCATTGGAACGGCTCCAAAGGAAGAGGACTCCCGAGTTGGGAAGAAAGTAGAACCCTAACAGGGCCCCTTCCTGAATCCCTCCTCGGATGTTGTAATCGCTCAGACGAGTGAACTCCTCTTGAAAGTAGAAGCCCCGCTGAGAATCGTGAAAATCCCGAAAGAAGAAGGGGATTCCCACTCCAAGCCCTACAAAGAGTCGGGGGACCTCTGCGGAAAGGGAGGAGGAGAGAAGAGTACAAAGGAAACAGATAACAAAAATCAACCTCTTCATCGAACGTTCCGTTCTTTTCATGCCCTACCATTATAGAGAAGAGGGTCAGGGTAAGTCAACACCTCCAGGCGACTCGCTTCCTAGGAGGACGTAAGGTGCCTCCAATTCTTTGATCTAGACCCATGAGCTACGGACCAAGGAGGGTACAGAGGAGGAGAAGCAGATTCAAACGTTTCCCTCTCTCCCTCTTCAGACATCACTTTAAATGGGATACTCCATAATCTGAACGGTTACGGCGGACACACCATAAATTCCTTATAGATCCTTATGGTTTTGGATGACACATCAGGGATGTGCGGAGACAACGGGTCTCTTCGGCGGACGACTCACGATGGAGTGAGAGGGAGAAGAAAAATCTGCGATCGTCTTCGGCCTAGGCCTATCTTTCCCTTGATTTAAAGACGGTTTTGATTTATATATAGAAGCTATTGTTGAATTCCCCTCATTCGAGGGAAGAACGTCGGAGGTATTTATGCTGAAAGGTATGCGTAAAAATGTGAAGTCCCTGAGCATCTTCCTGTGGGTTGTCATTTTTTCCTTTGTCTTCTTTATTTTCGTCGACTGGGGTGCAGGGAGGCTTGGTCCTAACGCCAACGCGGACACTGTAGCTTGGGTGGGAGGGGATCGAATCTTGACCGCCGACTTCAACACCGCTTTGAGGGACCGTAAGGAGATGATCAACCGTCGCTACGGCGAACAGGCGAAGCAGATCGTCAACGATCCTCAGTTCCCGGCCAGGGTTCTGCAGGAGATGGTGCAAGAGCGGATCATGACCCTGGAAGCCGACAGACTAGGAATAAAGGCCTCCGACGATGAAGTGAAAGGGAAGATCCAGACCTATCCGGTTTTCAAGGATGAAAAGGGACGCTTCGTCGGGTACCAAAGGTATCAGGAGACTCTCAGCTACTTTCACATGACGATCCCTCAGTTTGAGGAGAGTCTGAGGAAAGAGATCATCATCGACAAGCTCAAGACCTACCTGACCGCTGGGATCACGGTGACTCCTGAACAGGCCTTCTCGGAGTACAAGAAGGAGAAGGACGGAGCCACTGTAGACGCCTACATTCTGGACAGCCAGCAGGTCCCCTATGACGGTGTCCCAACGGACGCGGAGTTGAAGGCCTTCTATACAAAGAAGCAGGGCGAGTTCCGTATTCCTGAGATGAGGGGAGTCTCCTATGTTCTCTTCGATACAAAGAGCGCCGAGAAGAAGGTCGGGGTGTCGGACGGTGAAGTAAAGAGTTACTACCAGGACAACATCGTCCAGTTCAAGGAGCCGGAAAAGAAATATCTGAAGAGAATCTTCGTTAAGAAATCCGATAAATCGAAGGAGAAGATCGAGGCTGTTCTGAAGGCTCTCAAAGAGGGGAAGGACTTTTCTCTCCTAGCCAAGGAGAACTCTGAGGACGCTAAGGCCCAAAGCGGCGGTGATTGGGGTGCCTTCGAGTGGCTCTACCTGATTCCTGAGCAGGAGAAAGAGGCCATCAAGAAACTGAACGAAGGGGCGATTTCGCCTGCCGTAGAAAGCGAGCAGGGAACATCGATCCTCTACCTCTACAAATTTGAGGCTGAGAAGGTCGCCTCTATAGAAGAGGTGAAAGATCGTATCTCCACGTTCCTCCGTTATCAGAAGGCCCAGAAGCAAGTTCAGAAGGAGGCCCAGGAGTTTCTGAAGAGCGTCGGCAAGAAGGATTTGGCCGCGGGAGCCTCCAAGCTGGGGATGAAGGTTGGTACCGCGCAGAACCTGCGCAGCGGGGACGCGATTCCCGAGGTAGACCCCTCCGGAGCCGTTTCCAAGGAGATCTTCAACCTTGCCAAGGCAGGGGAGAAGAGTCAGCCCATCTTCACCTACAACGGAGCGGTTGTCGCTCAACTCCTTTCCATGACACCCGAGAGAGCCGCCCGTTACGAAGAGGTGGGAGATAAGGTGCGGGAGGCTTTCATCGGTACGAAGAGACGGGAACTCGCCTACGGTAAGGCCAAAGAGATGGTCCTTCAGCTCCAAGGGGGGAAGGTTCCCCCGGCGGCCCCCTTCATGACCGTGAAGAGCGGTGAAGCCGTGACACGGGTCGGTACACTCGCAGATGTGGGCCGTGTGAAGGGTCTGGAAACCTTCGCCTTTACAAAGGAAGTGGGAAGCGTGTCCGAGCCTCTCTATACAGACAAGGGTTACGTTGTCGTCAAGCTTCAGAAGAAGGAGATCAAAAGCCAGGAGGAATTTAACAAAGAGAAGAAGGCCTTCATGGAGAGCCTCGTCTCTAACCAAAAGGATCTCTTCTTCGCCGGGATCTTTCAGAACCTCTTGGAAAAATACCCTGTGAAAGTGAATAACTTCGTTATGGAGAGCTACCGCAAAGGCGGAGAGTGAGGAGAGAAACCATGGGCGATGAGAACGGCGGAAAGAGAGAACTCGCGGAAAACGCATACAGGAAGCTGAACCCGGGAGAGGTTTACACCTCTTTCGTTCCCAGCAAGAGTGAGATTCCCGAAGTAACCTTTCGCTCGGTGATTTGGGGAACCGTTATGGCCGCCCTCTTTTCGGGAGCCGCGGCCTTTCTTGGACTCAAAGTCGCCCAGGTTTTCGAAGCCGCTATCCCTATAGCCATTCTGGCCGTGGGGATGGCGGGTCTTTTCAAGAGGAAGAGCACGATCCTTGAGAATATTATCATCCAATCCATCGGGGCCTGTTCCGGGATGGTTGTCGCCGGGGCCATCTTCACGCTCCCAGGGATCTTCGTCTTAAGGTTGGATAAAACTGTGGGGATCAACTTCTGGGATATCTTCCTGGCATCCCTCTTTGGAGGGGTCTTGGGCATCCTCTTCATGATCCCCTTCCGGAAGTATTTCGTCTCTGAGATGCATGGAGAGTTCCCCTTCCCCGAGGCGACGGCCACTACAGAGGTTCTTGTGGCGGGAGAGAAGGGAGGAAAGCAGGCCAAGGTTCTCGTCATGAGCATGGTCGTCGGAGGGCTCTACGACTTCTGCGTCCACACCCTGGCCCTCTTCAGGGAGGTCTTCACAACAAGGTCCTTCGGTTGGGGTGTCAAGTTGGCCGAGCGCTCCAAGATCGTCTTCAAGTTGGATGTTCTCGCCGCCGTCCTCGGCTTGGGCTATATCGTCGGCCTCAAGTACGGGGCCATCATCTGCGCGGGCTCCTTGGTCTCCTGGTGGGTCTTCATCCCCCTGGTGAACCACATAGGAGGCGCCTCCTTTCACGCTCTTCCCGCGGAGGTTCTCTTTACCCAGTATGTCAGACCTATCGGAATCGGTGCCATTGCCGCGGCCGGAATCATCGGGATTCTTAAGAGCTCCGGAGTCATCGTTCAAGCCTTCGGAACAGGGATCAAGGGGATCTTCAAGAGAAAGAGCGGTTCCCTGGAATCCTCCTCGAACAGAACCGACCGGGATCTTCCTATGACTCTCGTCTTCGCCGGAATGGTTCTGGTTGCCATCGTTGTTTTTCTCTTCTTCCGGCTCTCGGTATTGAGCGGAGCCTCCGGGATCTCCCCAACGAAGATCAGTTTGATCGCCCTCTGCGTCGTTCTAGTGATCAGCTTCCTCTTCACCTCCGTGGCCGCTAGGGCGACGGCGATCGTCGGCACCAACCCTGTCTCGGGGATGACCCTCATGACCCTCCTGCTCTCCAGCGTGATATTGGCCTCCTCGGGCCTCTCCGGTGAGTACGGAATGATGGCGGCCCTCGTGATCGGAGGAGTCGTCTGCACGGCCCTCTCCTGTGCCGGTGCCTTCGTTACGGATCTGAAGGTTGGGTACTGGCTCGGTTCCACCCCTATGAACCAACAGAGGTTCAAGTTTTTAGGGGTTCTTGTGGCAGCTCTCTCGGTGGGGGTCGTGATCCTTCTCCTCCATAAAACCTACGGTTTTGTTCCTGTGAAGAACCAACAGACTCTGGAGATCGCCAAGATCATCCAGACGGCTCCGGCGGGTTCTCCCGAGGCCCGAGAGGCTCTACTGAAAATGGAGAGATCCCTCGACGAGCTCTCCGCTCCCCAGCCTGTTCAGAAGAGCTTCCAGGAGTTGAAGGCTCAGGATGGTCAGGGCGGATACGTTGCGGCACGGGAGCGGTTCCTGGGCGAGTTCCAATCCTCTGAGCCCTTGCCCGCCCCTCAGGCGAACGCCATGGCCGCGGTGATCAAGCCTCTCATGGAGAAACAGTCTTCCGCCCCTTGGATGCTTTACCTCTTCGGTGTCTTCTTCGCCGTGATCATGGAGATGGTCGGAGTTCCCCCCCTGGCCTTCGCTCTGGGAATGTACATCCCCTTGGAGTTGAACACGCCCTTCCTTTTGGGTGGTTTCCTCTCTTACCTTGTGAAGAAGTCCACAAAAGACGCCGATCTCTCCCAGAAGAGGCAAGCCCGGGGGACTCTCATCGCTTCGGGTTTCATCGCCGGCGGGGCCATCATCGGAATCGTTGCCGCTCTCCTCAAGTATGTCAACCTCGAAGAGGCCATCCGAATCAACCTTGCCCAGAAGCCTATCGGGGAGTGGTTGGCCCTGGTGATGTTTATCCTGATTTCCATCTACGTCTATGTCGATTCTCGACGAGCCTCTCGGGAGGATTGAGATGAACCTTTTGATAGAGGAAAAGCTGAAACAAGCCGCCGGGCTCCTGGAAGAGGGAGACGCCGATCTCTGGCTGACTCTGGTCAGGGAGAGCTCACGGACCCATGACCCCATCCTGGACTACATCTTCGAAGGACACGTCGTATGGCCGTCGGCCTTCATGGTGACCCGTTCCCGAGAAGCCTTCGCCATCGTCGGATCCCTGGACGCCTTATCGGTGGAATCCCTGGGAACCTACAAGGTGATTCCCTATGTTCAATCCTTCAGGGAGAGCTTTCTTCCCTTTCTCGAGAAGCTGGGACCGAAGAAGATTCTCATCAACTACTCCTCTGAAACGGCTACCGCCGATGGGATGACCCATGGCATGTACCTCTACCTACAGGAGATTCTCCAGGGCACTCCCTTTCGGGAGAGGCTTCACTCCTCCCAGGAGCTCATCGGCTCTCTCATCGGAAGGAAGAGTCAAGAGGAGGTTGGACGCATCCAGAGGGCTATCGATGCAACCTTGGGCCTCTTCGAAGAGGTTACCCGTCTTCTGAAGCCGGGGATGACCGAGAAAGAGGTGGCGGCCTACCTCTCCCAGAGAATCGAGGAGAACCGGTGGAAACCGGCCTGGGATGTGGAGACTTGTCCGGCCGTCTTTTCCGGCCCCCAGAAGGGAGGAGCCCATTCGTCCCCAACCGATAAGGCTATCCAACGGGGAGAGGTGGTGAACATCGACTTCGGTCTGATGATCGATGGGTATGTCAGCGATCTGCAAAGGAGTTGGTACCTTCTTGCCCCCGGAGAAAAAGAGCCTCCAGAGGGTTTGAAAAAGGCATTTCGAGTCCTTATCGACTCCGTGGATCTGGCCGTCAAAGCCCTCAAGCCCGGTGTCAAAGGCGTGGAGATCGATTCCCTCACCCGGAACCATATCACCTCCCAGGGCTATCCCGAGTTTCCCCATGCCCTGGGGCACCAGGTTGGCCGCTGTGCCCACGACGGTGTGGCCCTTCTGGCCCCCCCATGGGAGAGGTACGGTAACATTCCCGAACTGACCCTGGAAGAGGGAATGGTCTTTACTGTTGAGCCGAGAATCTCTCTCCCCCAGTGGGGGGTGGTGACCGTAGAGGAGATCGTCAAGGTCACTCCCCAGGGGGGAGTCTACCTTTCGAAGCCCCAGAAAGAACTGATCCTCGTCGGCTGAGCGGGAGGGGGGCGCTGTGGAACGCCTTACCCCAGGGGTTCTGCTGGCTATATTTCTTGCCGCGGTGGTCTTTCTCCTTTTGATTGCCGCCCTGGAAAGGACTCTCTCCCGATTCCTGAAGAAAAAGAGACGCCAGAGGGGAAACCCCTTTCCCCCTCTGAAGGAACAGAAAAACTTTCGCGTCACTCCCCGAAGTTCTCTGGGGAGGAGGCCCTCCTGCCACATCCGCTTTCGGAAAAACGAGAGGGAAGAAGAGGAGGTCTTGGGCTTTCTCTACGATATCTCTCTCGGAGGCGTCGCCTTCGAGCCGAATTTCCCGCTTAGGAGGCTTCAGGAAGGGCAGATTCTCGAGGATCTAAGGATCGAGGTGCGGGGGCGGGAGGTGGGGATCCTCCGGGCCAAGGTCTTGCGGATTCTCTCCCAAACAGGGAACAGATTGGTCGCTCTGAAGTTTATCGATATGGACAGCCGTTCCCGGGGGCTACTGGAAGAGATCCTTGCCTCTAAAGAGTAGCTTTGGTCATCGGAAGGAAGGGTTCTCCCAGGAGCTTTCGTTGATAGACCCAAGACCGGAAAGGGAAAAGGGAGAGCCCCTGGTTGTTCCTTTCCCGCCGGGAAGGCTCTTCGGGGCAAAGGGAAATGAGCGAAGTCCTCTCCTCAGAGTGAAGAGAGGCTGAAAAGGAGGAACTCCCTATGAGGTTCAACCTTGTCGATGTCTTCGCGGAATCCGCCTATTCCGGGAACCCCCTGGCGGTTTTCTTCTGCGAAAGAGCTTTGCCCGCTGAGATGATGCAGCGGATTGCCAACGAAATCCACTTCTCGGAATCGGTGTTTGTCCTCTCCTCTCAGGAGGAAGACGAAGGGTGGCCGGTGCGAATCTTCACTCCTCTCCATGAGGTCGCTTTTGCAGGACATCCCAGCCTGGGTGCGGCCTACATCATCAGCCGAACCCTCTTCGACAGGCCGGTGTCCACTGTCAAACTGAGGGCTAAGGCGGGTCTGATCCCGGTTTATCTCTCCCCGGAAAGGAACGGCCCCCTCTGGATGGACCAGATTCCCCCTCTCTTCGGCGAGACCCTTCCGGCCTCCGAGCTGGCCCCTGTGTTGGGATTGCCTGTCGAGGCGATCGATGGACGGTACCCTGTGCAGGAGGTCTCTACGGGTCTTCCCCACATCCTCGTTCCTCTCGTCTCTCTGGAGGCTTTAAAAGAGGCGAAAATCGATCGAGAACGCTACTTCCGCCTCGTCGAAAAGACTTGGGCGAAGCCTATCTTGGTTTTCTCACTCCAGGGCCGCGACTCCACTCACCAGGTCAGCGTGAGGATGTTCGCCGATTATCTAGGGGTTTCGGAGGATCCCGCCACCGGGAGCGGGAACGGTTGTTTGGCCGGATACTTGGTGAAACACCGCGTCCTGGGGGCCCAGGAGGTCTCTCTCGTCTCCGGACAAGGCCACGAGATTGGTCGGCCCTCCCACCTCTTCCTCGAAGGGAGAGATCAGGAGGGGGGAGCCCTCTCCGTCCGCGTCGGTGGGAGGGTGGTGGATACGGCCTCCGGGGAGTGGAGCCTCTGATCTTAGGGGACTCTTCTCGGTTCGGGAAGGGGTTAAGGGTCTTAGAAGCCCTAGAACCGGAGAAGAAGCCTCCGGGAGTGAGGGGCCGGTCGCTTCGGGGAGAGTAAAAGGGAAGGGGGGCATTCAGCGTTTCGAGGAGCGGAGGGGAGAGAGAACTCCCCTCCGCTCTTTAGGCTTGTTTTCGTTAGAAGTCGAAACCAATCCAGAACTTGACCTCTTTGTTGCTGTTTTTCTCCAGGTCGGTACGCCAGGTCCACTCAACGTGCATGGGGTAACCGAAGAGAAAGAACTCGATCCCGTAGCCGATGGAACCGACGCTGTCTTTGAGACGGAGGTCCTTCCAGTCCATGAAGCTGAAATCTTCTCCCTTCAGCCACGCGCCGCCGGCGTCCAGGAAGAAGACCCCCCGGACGGGACCGAGGATGCCTAGGGGGGTGAGGGCCAGGTGGACCAGGGGAAAACGAAACTCCATGTTGAAGAAGAGGAGGTTGTTTCCCACCAGGGAGTAGTAGTAGGCGGAACGGACCTCGTTGTCGCCTCCCGCGTAGAAGAGGTAAGGGCTGTCACCTTTGCTGAATTTCCCGACCGCCCGGAAGGCGAAGAGGGTGTCGTAACCCAGGGCGTAGTAACGGCGCAGGTCGAACATGAGGGAGCTGGTGTTCCTCATGGATGAGGTCAGGGGAATATCCTTCATCAGAGTGATGTTGTAAGTGGCGCCGCTGTAGGGACCGTAATTGTGGAAGACCGTCGTCTCTCCGGTGAGGGCGACCGAGAAGGGGAGGGAATCTCCGCTGAAGAAGGGGCTCTTCTCCCCAGGGTACATGTAGTAGTAGAGGTCCTCCTTCTGGTGGAGGAAACCTTGGGAAAACTCTAGCCTTCGGAAACGGTCTATGGGGTAGGAGAGGGTGAGAAACGCGCCGGTCATCTTCCTCGTCGCCAGGGCGTCGTCGTAGGAGTAGTAGTTTTGGTACTCGTC